>VOFH01001672.1_pt1 | contig 41616 bp, 68 predicted proteins | sample 5384091 | NCBI WGS metagenome assembly VOFH01 (sample SAMN12384727, study PRJNA508395) | human gut metagenome | isolation source: healthy gut G | host: Homo sapiens
AGTATCTTCGGTTAATAATTGATTATTAGTAGTTAGATCCACGTACCGATTTTTTGCTTTTTGCATTGTATTAGTTGGTTTCATATTGAGTTTAAAAGTAACTATATATTCTTTATTTAAATCATTAGGTGTTACCTTTTCTCCACCAACCACTACTCGATCAGGAATATAGCCTGGAAGTGTTGGAGTACCAATTAATTGCATGCTCTTTTCTTTTTGGCTGAAAGCCACGATCCTCAATTACTTTGCCACTTTTTTTATTAACGACATAGACATGACTAAAACTTACCCTCGTCACATTATCTTGAGGATTTCGGCTAGCAGCCCCTACATAATGAACAGTTTGCGTAATTGTTTTTTAATAGTTTTTCTTCAGTAAAACCATATCAGGATGATTTGCATCGACCACCACATGTTCATCTATATTTTCATTCTGATTAAACTTATCATCCATCTTTAACCTCTATATATAAATAAAAAGTATCTTATAGTTTAATTTTAGCACTCACAAAAGAAAAAGGGACTGACTTAAAGTCGGTCTCTTTTCTCTTTAGTGTAGTTTATCTTGCATTTTTCTCTTCTTAACACCGGCTAAACCAATTAATCCTATTGATAAAGCCACAGAACCAATCACTTCATCATTAATTGATTGTTGAGTGTTACTACTTGTTTGTGGCAATTCTTTACTTGAATTTACTGTTCTATTTTTAGTATTCTTAGTTGAATCTTTTGAGGATTCAAGAGTGTTAGTTTTCTCATTGACTAAAGGACTATTTCTTCTAGCCAAAGGTGAAAAACTTGTCTTATCTAAAAACAGCCTTTGGTTTTGATAAATTTTCTTCCTTAATTGATTCACTTTGGTTCTTTGAAGTATCTGCTGTTGTTTGATGAATCAATTTTACAGATTCTGTTGGCTTGACATCACTTGTTTTATCAGGCTTGCTTGATTCATTCGACTTGTCAGACTTATTCGGCACTTCTGGTTTATTAGGTTTAGTTGGTTGACTTGGCTTGTCCGGCTTATTCGGTGTTTCCGGTTTATCTGGCTTACTTGGTTCACTCGGCTTGTCGGGTTTATTTGGTGTTTCCGGTTTAGCCGGTTTACTTGGTTCACTCGGCTTGTCGGGTTTATTTGGTGTTTCCGGTTTAGTCGGTTTACTTGGTTCCTCGGCTTGTCGGGTTTATTTGGTGTTTCCGGTTTTAGTCGGTTTACTTGGTTCACTCGGCTTGTCGGGTTTATTTGGTGTTTCCGGTTTAGTTTGTTTACTTGGCTCACTCGGCTTGTCGGGTTTATTTGGTGTTTCCGGTTTAGTCGGTTTACTTGGTTCACTCGGCTTGTCGGGTTTATTTGGTGTTTCTGGTTTAGTCGGTTTACTTGGCTCACTCGGCTTGTCGGGTTTATTTGGTGTTTCCGGTTTAGTCGGTTTACTTGGCTCACCTCGGCTTGTCGGGTTTATTTGGCGTTTCCGGTTTAGTCGGTTTACTTGGTTCACTCGGCTTGTCGGGTTTATTTGGTGTTTCTGGTTTATCTGGCTTACTTGGTTTTACTTGGCTTGTCAGGGTTCTTAGTAGTACCACTATAAATAACTTGGATCTCTTGATCTTTAGTATTTGCATCTACTGTTTTCTCTGGAATAACAGCATAGTTAACATGCTCAAACCCTAATGATGCAGGATCTTTTGAAATTACTTTTTCAAAATAATTACTACCAATTGCTTTCCATGCATGAGTACCATCCTGAGTATCAATAGTACCATCCTGAGTATCAATAGCACCATCATTATTAATACTATAGCCGACAACACCGGTGACTAAATCTTTCACTGGAAAACGAACAAAACTTGCACTTTGTACATAGCTAGTTTTGCCATCAGGCGAGCCTTTAACAGGATTTCCCTTATCATCAACATAAGTAATATTTCTAGAAACGCTCTTATTTTCTTGTTTTTCTTTCTTTAAAACATGTCTAAATTTGACATAAAATATTTGTTCTTGATTACCAAATTTAAGATTTTGACCGTTAGTATCATCACTAACTAATTCATAATGTTGAGCTTCTAGAGCTTTGATATCATTTGCAGTTGAATATCCAGCATCAGCTCCACTTAATCCAGTTAAATCTTTACTTAAGATATTTTTGTTATTTTCATCTAAATCCTGGAAAACAACAAGAATAGTTCGATCTAACTGTTGTCCTGAAGAAGAATTGCCATTTGCAATATTTTGCGGTTTTAAGTTAGTTGGTTGATTTACAACAGATACATTAAGAGTATACGCTGCAGGGCCTAACAACTCATCACTAGGATCTTCATCATTTTTCACATCAATCAAGTAGCAAGATTATTCTTCATAAAGTTCATCAGCCCAGGATTATCAATCATAATCCCTTTATATAAAATAGGATAAGCATTATTTAAATCATTATTAAGTACTTCATATTTGTTTGAATCTTGATAAGTTTGTATCTTATCTTGTTCTGGTTTAGTAATATTAGCTGGCTTTGAGACATTAACACCAGATTTAGTAATTTCAGAAACAAAAGAAATTGGTAAAGAATATATTTGGCCTAACTTAGCTCCATTAACAGTAATGTGATATGTACGTGAGAGCATTAATTGATCCCCTGAGTATTTTGACCCATCAGCCCTCATAACTGTGCTATACGCTTTTTCGGAATTATCATTATGGGTAACAGCAATTGAAATATCATTTTCTGGTATTTTATTTATACTAAAACCAACATTTGAATTATCTTGAGCAATTTGATCTAAATTGTTAGTTGACTTTTAACTGTGCAAAAGCACTTTCAATCTGTTCCTTAATATCATCGTCGCTTGCATAATTAGAATCAAAGTAAGGATTGTTACTTAAGGTATAAACAGTTACTGTAGCACTATTGCCAAAATTCTTAGAAAAATATACAATTCCATCTAATCCAAGTGCAGATTTATCGTTTACAGTAAATGAGCCATCAGGATAAACAGTCCATACTCTAGAATTTTTGCCAGTACTTCTTCCTTGAATCCAAGTATTTTCTCCAACACGTTGAATAACTGAACCATTACTTTCTTGCGGAATGTATTTAACAGGAACGCTTAGTCCAGAAGTAAACTTATAAGCACCATCACCAATAACTAAATCATCTTGAGCACTATAACTGGTTGGACCATTCTTTTCATGAGAATAACCGACCGTACTAATAGCACGCTGAATTAAAGAATATTGCTTTAAATCAAGATTAAGAAGTACGGTACCATATTTTTGAATATGGTCATTAAAACTTAACCGGTAAAATTCGTTAGGAATATTTCCTACTGTCGCAATACTCCCTATTGTATCCGTCTTTCCTGCATTGTCTTTAATGGTTACTGGTGTATTTTTCTCTGCTAAACCATCACTATATGTTTTTGTTGTCCAGATTGTAATGGTAATCCTAAGTCAATATCAATATAATCACCAGGATTAATGTTCTTAGTATTCTTTATTTGTAATCCTAAATTTAACTGAACGTAACCACTATCATGTGGTGTATTTCCGTTATTAGCAATCACATCATGCTGTATAACACTATAGTTTTCTTTTGCAACTGGTTTGGTTTTGATTTTGAATAGCAGTTGTATCTTGTGTAGATTCTTCTTTGTTTGCTGCAACAACTTTTCTAGTGTTTTCTATTTGTAGTTCAGCACGTTGGCTGTTTTCTTTATTGGTATTAATTGTGTTTTGTTTACTGCTTGTATTACCATTTGAGGTTTCAGCCGGTACTTGATTTTGTGCATCTACATTCTTAGCAGTTACAACCACATTTTTAATATCACTTGCCGGTGTAGCTGTTAGAGCTTTGTCTGATTTCTGCTCAATAGCAGGATTTTGTTTATTTGTATCATTTTCATTAATACTGTCTGCTCGAGCTGTTTGAGAATTTAGCCCGAAAATTGACATCCCTATAAGAACAGAAGCTGCTCCGACAGTAAACTTGCGAATTGAATAACGAGGACTTATTTCTTTAAGTTCATTAAAACGATTATTATTTCTTGATAACATTATTATTTTGCCTCTTTTTATAAAATTCAAAATATCTATCTATTAATTAGATCTTTTCTTTTTTAATCCAGCTAAACCTATCAAACTTAAATCAACTGCTAACCCAGAAGCGATTATAGCTGTAGTTTTTTGCTTCATCATTACCGGTTTGTGGCAAAGCTGCCTTTTAGCCTTTATCTTATTAATATGTCCTGCTTCTTTAGCATTAACCACTTTCTTCATAGTTACTGTCTGCCCTTGAAACTTGTATGTTTGTCTGTCTTTTCTTTCAAGAATCTTACCATTAGTTTTATTAGGCTTAGAAACAGGTTGCTTGATTTCTTGGGTTACTTTGGGCTTAGAATTTGGCTCAGCAGTTACTGTTTGCTGCTTGTTAGCGGATTGTTCTTTATTATCTTTTTCAATTGGCGTTACTATTGGCTTGACAGGCTTAACAGGGTTTATCTGGCTCTTTTAATGTAGTCAATATTGACAATTACATTTTGATCACCAAATTTTGGTGTTAATTTTTCTACCTTAGTTTTGCTTGAAGTGTAACCTGCAATTTCAGGCACATTGTATTCAGCAAAACTCTCTGCACCAACATTCTTCCAATCATTCATATACGAACCACTATTTGTAACATCATCTTTTTGTAGCTGTTTGAACAAATCGAACTGTTTGAACAATAGAATCAGTAGTCCCATCTGGATTGATTACATTAATTGTCCTAGTAATTACTTTAGTCAATTTTGGATCATTAGTTACTTTGCTCATATGATGAACTAAATGAATAATAATTGGTTCGTTATTAGTAGCTTTAAATCTATAACTTCGTGGCAACGTGACGTCTTTGGCTAATGCGTAACCATTAGGTGTAACAATATTTAATTTAATAGTCTCTCCGGTCCTGCCTGAAATTACAGTAGCTGGAGCAATAAGACTTTCATGGTTGTCATCATCTACAAATTCATAATAACTAGTTTGCTCGTTAGGTACATAATAATAATATCTGCTATATCACCACTATTAGTTGTTACTTCAGCTGCAGTCACTTCACCCGTTGGTGTATATCCGTTAAAACTTGGTAAGTCAATTGAAGGTAAAGTTTGCTGAGCTTCATTCCATTTACCATAGATATGCTTATTAGTTACCTTGTCTAAAATATCGTTTCTACTGAATGTGACACTTTGTGTTGTTGATTTAGAATCAACTTTACCGTCAGGATCAATAATCGTTACTTTACGAGAAATAGTTTTGGTATCATTCGGCAAACTTTCCTTTTGATGAATCAAATGAATAATAATTGGTTTATTACCTGATTCAAATGTATAACTTGTTGGTAAAACAGAACCTTCTATTAAGCTATAATTTTCAGGAATAGAAATATTTAACTTAATAGTTTCATCGGTCTTACCTGCAACAGGATGTTTTTGATTAATTACAGGATCTCCAGTTTGATAATCATCGTCGATAAATTGATAATAACTTGTTTGTCCATTTGCAAGATAACTAATATTAATTGTTGAATCTTTTTGTTTCCGGTGTTACTACAACTTCAGAACAGATCCATTAATTGCATATCCTGCGATTTCTTTAACTGGAATACCAGCAAAGGTATATTTACCATTTTCTGACCACGGACCATAGCTAATATTTCCAGTAACCATGTCTTTCTTTTCCAGTCCGAGTAAATGTATGCTCTTGAATAGCTCTGTCAACTTTGCCATCAATATTAGTAATCAAAATCGTACGACGAACCAACTTAGTTAAGCTAGTATCATCAGTCAGTGTACTAATCTGATGAACTAAGTGAATCACAATTGGTTTATTATCCTCTGCCGTGAAAGTATAAGTAGTTGGTACACTGTTGCCTTTTACTAAATCATAATTTTCAGGAATCGTAATATTTAAATTAATGCTATCCCCAGTTTTACCTGCAATATTATGTTTTTGATTAATTACAGGATCTCCTACTTGGTAATCATCATCAATAAATTGATAATAACTTGTTTGTCCATTAGCAAAATAGCTAATATTGACTGTTGAGTTCTTAGTTTCTGGTGTTACTACAATTTCTGGAGCTGAACCACTAGTTGCATATCCTGCAATATTCTTTACAGGAATTGCTGCGAAAAGTATAACTTCCGTTTTCAGACCAAGAGCCATAATTAATATTTCCAGTAACCATATCTTTTTTTGCCAATACGAGTAAAGGTATGTTCCTGAACAATCCTATTAACTTGTCCATCAATATTAGTAATCAAAATGGTACGACTAACTTTTTGACTAAGTTTAGCATTAGGATCAATTTTGGCGTCTTCAGTTTTATGTCTTAGTTCAACCGTATAAACTGTTTGATCATTGGCGGTAAATTTATGATTAGTTGGTAACTTTGATCCTTCTGCTAATACATAGTTTTCAGGAATTGCTACAGTAGAAAAGTCTGCATTTCCATCAGTAACGCCGTTAATAATGAATGCACTACCAACCTGTTGCTTTTGATTGTCATCATCAATAAAGCGAACAGATATCTTTTGTGGATTAGCTTTATAAACGATATTTACAATTGAATCTTTAGTATTAACATCAGGAGTAAGCTTTTCTATTTTAACTGGATTAGCAGTATAACCATCAACTGTTGGAGCATCATATTCTGTAAAACTATCTTTACCATTTGCTTTCCAATCATTATTGTATGTAACTTTTCCAGTAACATCGTCTTTAGTTGCTGTTTGGATAAAGCTTACCCTTTGAACAACTGGTGCTAATTTTGTTCCATCTGGTTTTTTGTAACATTGATGGTACGACTTACCGTCTTTGTTAAGTTGGAATCATTAGTTACTGCACTAATATGGTGAGTTAAATGAACTATAAGTGGCTTATTATCACTAGCTTTAAAGATATAACTCATATTTTGATCTGGAACTAAATCATAATTAGTTGGAACTGAATCCTTTATTGCTTTGGTTAAATCAATCGTTTCATCAGTGGTTCCAGAAATCGGATGACTTGTACCTACCGTAGCCTCATTTTCATTATCATCAACAAATTTATAAAAACTGTTTTGTTTATCAGCAGTGTAACTAATATTAATATCAGCAGGATTATTACTATCAGCCGTTACGTTAATTGCATCCACCTCACCAGATGGCGTATATCCAGCAAATACAGGTAAAATAATTGCTGGTAAAGCTTGTTGTTTCGTATTCCATTTGCCATAAATATGTTGATTAGTTACCTTATCTAAAGTATCGCTTCTACTAAATGTAACACTTTGTGTCATTGACTTAGGATCAACTTTACCATCAGGATCAGTAATAGTTACTTTACGACTAATTGTTCTAGTATCATCCGATAAAACTTTCTTTTGATGAATTAAATGAATTTTTTAACTGTTCATTGTCCTTAGGCTTAAAAGTATAACTAGTTGGTAATGTACTTCCTTTTTGCTAATTCATAATTATCTGGTAGCTTAATATTAAGTTCAACAGTTTCGCCAGTTTGACCTGAAAATGACGTAGCAGGTGCTATTAACTGTTCTTTATTATCATCATCAACGAATTGATAACTACTAGTAAGGCTAACAGGTGCATATACAAAAGAAATATTTAAATCAGTTGGAGAATTTAATGTTGCAGTATTCTGGGCAATTTCTTTGGCATATTTAATGTCATTTTCATTAGTTGAATAATCTGCGTTTCCAATTTTAACAGCTGAAACTGTATATCCGGTTATATCAGTATTTACACTTGTTTGGCCATCTTTAGCTTTCCAACTATATGTAGGTTTATTACTATTATTTATCACAGCAATTGGGCTGCCAGTAACAATACTTGCATCATTATATTCTGCAGGATATATTGTGAAGTAATCTTTGCCAGTACCATTTGGATTAGCTGCTACCAAAGAGCCATTAAGATTTACATCCTGAGTACTTGTTTCTTGTAATTGAGTATGACTTGCATCATTTTTACAAAATTAATAGTTCTCTTAATTGTTGCTGTATTTTCCTTAGGAAAATACCAGATTATATGTTCATTTTTATTTTCATAAATACCATCTTGATTTGTATAAGCAATACTACTATCACTTGCATCAGACGTGCCAGGACGAACAGAGTTATTGAACCTAGGATTTACAAATAAATTAGCTGGTCTACCTAACAATGGATAGCCGTTTACAATATTATCTATAAATGGATTTGCATAGTAACCATCTACAGCAGGAGTTGAAAATTCGACTGTCGACCAATTTCCATCATTTGGAACTAATATGTAGCTTGTCCCTTCTTTATTAATTGGAACTTTCCAGCATTTCACATTACTAATTGACTGAACTCCCTATATATCCGACATTTACTTCTTGAGAATTTGCACCATCATATGTTTTAGGATTTTTTCATCCCATAACCAAATATTACTCTTCTTAACAACTTTACCCTTAGAATTTACAACCTCATCCTGTTGATAATTAAAAGTTGCTTTAAGGTCTGGAGCTACAGATACATAATTTCCATTACTATCTTTAACAGGATCGCCATTACTGTCTCTTTTCATACAGATGAATAGTAACTGTCCGTTGCTCTGTAATCATTTTCTTAGTTAAATGTATTTCTACATTAACCGGCTCTGCAATCCCGTCAAAGCCAAAGTGTTTTTGCCCAGTAATACTCATATCTGACTTTGTATAATCATCATTGCCTAGCCAGTCAGCAAGATTAGTAATGGGCAATGGATTCAGACCAATACTATGAGAAGTCACAATAGTTATTCCATTACCAACGACAGTAACAGTTCCGAGATCTTTATTAGTATCCGTCTCAACATATTTTAACTGCATTGGAATTTCATCATCACGAAATACTTGATAAGTAGTATCACTAGTTTCAGTTTCAGTTTTAGCTATATCATAAGTTCCATTTGCTATAGCAGTTGCGCTATCACTCGGCTTAGTAGAAAGATATACTGCATCGGTAGGAATAGTTATTTTTTTTATAATTTGCATAATTATTATGTAAAATGTATCAATTGCGTCTTGAACGATCGCTTTAGCATCAGAACTGCCTTTTGAATCATAAAATATGCTGTGACTATAGGTTTTGACAGTAGGATTGGCATACTCTACCCAACTATTATATTGCCTAAAAGTTAAGTTATCTTTAAATGGAACCTTCGAAGTAGTATCTAATTGTAAAAGATCACCATTATTTGTAATTACAACTTGGCCATTAGCAAAACTGGTTTGCAAAATTAAAATCAGAAGGCAACTTTACATTATTAAGATTAATAACTGTCTTGCTAGCATTAGTAAAGCTGGCAAACACTTGTCCAGTCGTCCAACCTCCCGTTGCTTTTTACTTAAATCCCAGCCAGAAATATCGATATCTTTTAAATTAGTATCGTTTCTAAAAAGACACAATATATTTTGGACATTGCTTACATTCCACTTGTTAATGCCATCTAATGACTCTAGAGCTGGACTATCATAAGTATTCTCGTCAAACATCTGTTGCATATTGGTAACATGAGAAACATCCCAGCCACTTAAATTACCTAATGACTTAACCTTATATGCTCCGCAAAAACATGCCACTCATATCAGTCAAATTGCTGGTATCTAAATTGGTAAGATCCATCTGTTTCAAATTAGGGATCATTTGTGCTAACTCCATTTTCAGTAGTTAAATTTCCACCAAAAGCAGTTTTATCTGAAACTTGAACTTTCTATTATCAGTCTTACTAATAGCTACAGTAATAGGCTTAACTGTATTTAAAATCTTTTTTAAACTTAGCTGCATTTACTGTAATAACTGCATTCTCATCAGTTAACTTTCCGGCCTTAGTAAAATCAGCAGCGTTTGGAATAACTAGATGTTCTTGATCACTGCCATGGTAGCCAGTAATATTTAACCCATTATTAACAGTTTCTGTATCCCAACTATTAACGTCAACTTTGCCAAAAGTTGATTCATCAAGACTATTATTAGAATTAGTAGTCGATTTTGAACTATTTTCTGCAATATTAAAAGGCTGAGTATTAGCTGCTTCTCTAGTTTTTATCTCAGAAAAAGTGCTGTTCTCAACCTTTTGAATAGTATTTTTTTTGTACAGTTAGCCTATTAATGATTTTTTGATTATTTTGTCTAATTAGGTCAGCCTTATTTTGTAAATTGGCAGTATTATTCTCACTATTTTGATGATTGTTTTTTGCAATAACTACAGCTTGAGTATTTGGTGTAATTGGCTGTGATATTTTCTTTTCACTAGTTTGTTCATTAACAGTATTGTTATTTACATTATTGTCCTTAACGGTATCAGCTTTAGCAACGCCTTTGAGAAGATGCAACAAAGTATGTTCCCAATAATACACTTGCTGCTCCGACAGTTAACTTTCTAATACTCCAACGCTCTTTTCTCTTCATATCCCTAAAATTCATAACTTTTCCTCCAAAAAATAAAAGCCATCTCATTTAAATTTAGCATCAATTATAAAGAAATTAGGCACATATAATATATTCACAATTTCATCATAGCACAAATAAAAAGTTATGTTATGTTATGTTTTATTTATTTAATTAGACATCCAGATCCTAATCTCACAATGTGAAAAGCGCTATCATCGCGTGCTAACAAACCATTGTTATAAACCATAATCTGTTTTCTTCCAGTAATAAAATTATAATAAACTAGGTAATTTAAAGTATAATCATTACCCTTTTGACAAACATTCAACAATTTAATTTTGATATTAACATCATTCGGTTCCCAACTTAAAGTTACGTCACGTAATTGACGAAAATCAGAATTATTTTCACCAGAAATAAACTTATTTGCTTGCGGTTTAGTAAATACGCCTGTTAAAAGTTTTTGATTTCTTCTTGATTGCTTATTGCAGGTTGGACTTGCGTAGAGGTAAATAATTTTGTATTAGTATCTTGCTTCTGAACTGATTTACTTTTGCTTATCTTGTTGCCTAGAAGAAGTTTTTACTTGTTGCACTTTTTAACATGATTATGACTGTTATTAGAACTACTTTCACTAGAAGTGCTATGTTGAATTGAATTAAAAATTGCTTCCAACATAAAAAACCAATATAGCCAAAAAGTCAAAATGCTAGACAAGCTAATAACCATAACCAGCCTTTATTCTTTTTAGCTGCTTTATTTTTTCTAGCTTGTTTTTAATTCTTGGGTTTTGCGACCTCAACTTTGAGTTAATGTTTTTTTCAATCTTTTTTATTTTCTGGTTTAGTTTTTTTTTTCTTCTTTGGCACATTATTTAACTTTATGCCCATCATACCCAAATCGCCTGGAATTTTAGCATTAATATTATTCACAAAATCATAGCCACAAAATGGACATTTAGCTTCCCCAAGATTTACTTCTTTACCACAATTTGGACACTTTTTATTCATTCTTAGATTCAGCTTTCTTTTAATTTTTGTTCTTATTATCTTTATTCAAAATTGAAATTAAATCTATTAATGATTTAAGAACATTCATTAAATTCGCAACAACTGGATTTGATAAATTATTACTGTTTTGACCGATAAGCTCATTAACACTGCTCTTCAATTGTTGCAATTGCATATTTTGCTCAGAATTTTTACTTAACCCCACTGTAAAGACTTGTGTTGTTAAATCATTTCCATCAAATTTTTGAATCTTATTATTTCCATCGAAATTATTAAAAATGACATGATAACCTGCTTTTTTCAAGCCCTGCTATAGGAATCGATGTGCTATATAAATCTGTGATATTTTCATTAGGCTTGCCAATTAATGGACCTAAAGAAGTTATCTGTTTCCCTTCATGATCTAAATCAATAAAGTTCACAATTGCAATTTGATCGTTAGTACTCGAAGCAGTATAAAAATCAGCTGCAATTTTTTGTAGATAACTTTAATATCTTTATTTGAATTAGATAAGGTAATTATTTTGTAATTACTTTTATAGCCTGGAATTTGAGGAATTATTTGTTTAGTACATAGCTTGGTCGGATCATCGGGATCTGTTGCTAAATATAAAGCTTCTTTTGTAGGTATTAGCTTTCCATCTTCATCAATTGGAATTATCTTATTATTGCGGATGTAAGATACCTTGATTTCTGATTTGCTATTAGTTATATTTTCAGTTTCTATTTGAGAAAGATTACTATGATATCCTTTAACGACAGGAACTTGAATCTTGTCAGGAAAGTCTTTCTTAACGGTCTTCCATTCAGTTGGATAGGTATTGTTTTTAACTATTTTATCCAAAACTAATGAAAATAAAACTTTTCGCTGCAAATGCCTTGTTTTAATAATATTTTCTGGCGTCTGCTTACCTGCGCCACTGAATTTAATCGTAAAAGTTATATCTTTTCGGTATTCTTCAGGATCCACCTTTTTGATAGGGATGCGCCGAGTCTACAATTATTTCATCACGTCTAAGCGTTACTATGAAGACTGGAACATAACTATCATTATTGCCAAAGAATTGAATTCCTTTACCATTAAAACCATTGTCAATTGGCTTGAAACCCCTAGCTATTAAGTCATTTAAATCATTATTAATATCGTAATTAATAGGAAAATTGGGTTCTCCCTCTAATTTAGTAGTTTTAACGATAGCATTATTTGCTGTTAAATTTACATATTGAATAATAGCTGCTTGTTTATTTGTTGAGGGATGCTCATTTAGCTTATATTTTACAAAATATTTCTGATTTCCATCATCGGGTACTATCTCCTTACACCACCTACCGTAGTTTTATCAGGAACATAACCCGGTAAGGTTGGAACACCAATTTTTAGAAAAGTATTGGCATTTGAAATCCAGGCCGTTTTTGATACTATTTCTTTTGTAACTGCATCGATTTCTAAGGTTCGATAAAATTCGACCGAATTAACATTATCAATGGGTGTCCTGCTCCCTGCTCCAGAATAGTGAACTATTTGTTTTTATCGTTCTCTTTACTTGGTTAAGCGAAAAATTCTTAGTGATATGGTTAACATCAATAATCTTCTTTTGATGTGACACATTAATATTGACAATATTATCTTTTTTTCCAAAAGTTAATGCCATCTTCCTGCCAAAATTAGATGGGATTTGATAACCATGATTTTGAAGTTCATCAATAATTGATCCTAAATCAATATTGATTTGTTTGCCCTTTTACCAAAAAAGCTTTTTTGTTAGTGATGATTTGATTTTTTATTATCTGAATCTACAAAATTGATAATTATTTTTCTTTTCTTTGAAAATATATTAAGCAAATTAATCACATTTTCCTAAAATAACTATTACTTTTCACTCCCTATTGTAACTTTTTTCATGAATATATTGAATAAACTTTATATATTATGTTATTAATTTGTTTGTATCGTTGTGAAAGAAAAAAAGAAAAATAAAAGCGACTCCTTTCACTAATTGAGCAAATTCAAGATAAGTGGGAAGAAATCGATTAACAGAATAGGAATATAAAAATGAGAAAAGATAAACATAAACACAATTTTAACGATTTTTCAGATCAAGAAAAGAAAAGTTAAAAACAGTTCGGCAAGAATTAGCACAGGCTCAAAAAAGAACCTGAAAGACTCTGGGAACATTTACAAACTTTTAATGATGGCGTAATGGCGATTATTATCACAATTATTGTTTTAGAAATTCAGCCAGCAATTCATGAAGTGCATTATGAACAATTTATTGCTAATATCATCGTCTTTTTTAATTACTTTTCTTTGTAGTCGCCGACTTTTGGTATGACCTGCACTTAGCATTTTCATACTATATTTTTAAACCAACAAAAACGATTGCAATACTAGATTTCTTCTTCCTTGCTGATCTTTCGCTTCTTCCTGTAATGACTAAATTGGATTATGGCTGAAAGCTCAACTTTTTGCAGTTGCTAACTTCAGGAATTGTATTTTTAGTTGCCAAAATTTTAGAATATCTAATTCAATACTTTGGCGCAAAAAAGACAACAAAATATTCTGATTATGAATATTATTATCAGTAGATCATTCATTAGAAAGGTTGCTGTTACCCTATTTTTTAAATGTTATTTTGATTATTCTGTCATTATTTATTCCAAAAATAGCTATGATTCTGTACTTAGTTATTCCGGTTACTTCATTTTTGTTTCCTGTTAAACACAATAAGATAGTTTGATTAAATTACAATTCTTTATGTCAAATATTTATTTATAACTAGCTTGTATATATTTTACTTTCTTAAACAAAATGCGAAAAAAAGAGCAATGAGTTCTTCAAAATAGAAGGATCATTGTTCTTTTTTATATTTTTCAAAATATCTTATTTAATACTCGTTAATTTATTATTTTTTACCGATTACTGCATCTTTTTAACCGATAACAAGCAAAATAAAGTTTTTTTATTTCTAATCTCTATAATAAAAATTGAAAGGAGTTAAAAATGAAATTCAAATTATTCATTGAACCAAGTAAAGCAGAAATAGTGGAAGCTTATGTACATCAAAGAAGTGATTTTTCAGCTCAACTAAAAGAGTTTGTTTTATCAAATGGCAATTCAAATACAATTGTAGCTTACGATGATAAAGATTTAACTATGGTCAGTTTTTCAGATATTGTCATGATTACAATTGTTGAAAATAAGGTTCTAGCCATCTGTAATAATGACAAGCAATATCATATTAGAAAGCGACTGTATCAACTGACTGATCTTCTTCCATCCAACTTTTGGAAAATCAATAAATCAGCGATAGCCAATCGAAACTATATTGACCACTTTGAAGAAACCAAAAACTCTGGAGTCAATATTATTATGAAAAATGAACTAACTGACTATGTTTCAAGACGTTGTTTTGCCAAAATTAGAAAGGAACTGAATTAAAATGAAAGACTTTATCAAAAACTTTGTTAAAAAGTGGACTACAGGCGGCTGGCTTTGGTCCTCTAATTCTTGTAATCTTTTACTCTATTTATTCTTTTACTATTAATTTTCAGACTATTTCAGTTCAAGATGTAAATAAAAATATTATCTCAAGTCTCTTACTTGCTTTTTTATTGCTGGAGGCATCAGCGCAGTCTTTAAAGTTGAAAGAATTCCACTTGGACTTGCAACAACGATTGATGCTATTGTCATCTACCTTGATTATCTTCTTTTCTACATCCTTAATGATTGGATCAAGTTACAAATTATACCATTCCTTGTTTTTACAGTTCTTTACATTATTGGCTACTTAATTATTTGGCTATGTATTTACCATCAAGTAAAAAATCAAGTCCAAAATTGAATCAAAAACTATAAACAAAAATGCGTATTATCTTCGTCTCAAAAACGTTGATAATACGCACTTTTCGTTTAGCCTTCTGCTTTTTTAATTTGATCATGCATATCTGCTATATCTAAATCTTTATCTAAAATTCCTGGTTATCTAATGGCAAATGCTGGTCGATCGTAGTAAATGGCTGTAAATAAACTGTTGCTTCACTGACATCAAAGTTTAACAAGTGGCCTCCAATTGACTTATCATCTGCTAAAAAAATGTAGGTGAAATCCCGGTGCTGCCATTCCTTGAAACATTTTTGGTGCAAAGTAACCTATTACTGTCCCTGAAACATCAGATTTTTCAAATACGGCTTGTTCATTTGCTACGGCAAGCAATGGTTTATAAGGTCTAGTTTGCTTCTCAACTACTCGTGTTTTAACAGCTGAAAACTTACCTACAATCTTAACTGCAAAAAATACATTTTTTTATAAGGATAAGTTTTCAAAATGTGCTCTTCTAACTCTTTTTGGTCAAATTTCTAGCAGTAAACTTATCTTTTATCTGCTCAAAATGAACTGTCTGTCAAAAGGCACTTTCTCTTCAGCTTTTAAAACTCTGATTTCTCCATTACTTTGAGCCAAATAGGGTGTATGGTCTAGCACAATCATTTCACCATCAAGACCACTTGCTGTGCCAATGCCCCAATCACCATGCTTTAACAGGTCTTCAATTGTCATTGTTCCATTAAATAATCCAGGCACCAGCATCCCTAAAGTGCCATGCTGGAATACTTTACTTTCATATTTTTCCATGATATTTTCCTTTCCAGAGTTAATGAATCTGGTCATCTAACAACGTCTTGCCTAATGTTTGGTTGAAACTATAATCAACTGGCACATCAACAATTGTTGGTCCTTGTTCTTTAAAGGCTTGATCTAAAACCTTATTTAAATCAGCTGCTTTTTCAACGCGGTATCCTTTTGGCACCAAAACTTTCTGCATATTTAACAAAATCAATTGGTCCAAACTTAACAGCCGCTGAATCCCCATACTTCATTTCTTCTTGGAACTTTACCATATCATAATTACCATCATTCCAGATGATATGAACAATATTTAAGCCTAAGCGAACCGCTGTTTCTAAATCTTGAGAAGAGAACATAAACCGCCATCGCCTGACATAGAAACAATCTTAGTATTTGGTCTAACTAAAGCAGCTGAAATTGCCCAAGGAAGTGCAACTCTAGCGTCTGCATCCCATTACTAAAAAGTAAATGTCTAGGTTCGTAGCTTCTAAAGTGTCTTGCCATCCAAATATAGAAACTACCTAACGTCTACTGTCACTGTCATATCATCAGTTACCCTATCTTGCAAAGCTTTGAATGATACTTAGGGGATGACTTTAATTTGGTCTTTAGTTACAGTAGGTGGAGTATCGCGCTTTTGCAAAGTCTTACGCAGAGAATCTAGGTAGTCTTTAGATTCTTCAGGCATTGAATAGCCCCCTCCATATATGGTAGAAGGAAATCAAGAGTCTATGTGAAATATCTCAACTAACTCACGTTCAGGTTGGTAGTTCTTATCAATTTCTGCACGCATAGAATCAATGACAACAATATTAGCACTGCGGTCAAATTCCAGTTACGAGGCTCATATTCAATCGGATCATAACCAATTGCAATTACTAAGTCACTTTTCTTAAGCAATTGATCTCCTGGCTGATTTCTAAATAGTCCCACGCGACCAAAGAAGTCGTCCTCTAATTCACGTGGAATAATTCCAGCTCCTTGGAAGGTTTCAACTACTGGTAAGTGAGTTTCAGCAATTAAACGTCGAATCGCATTGGTCGTTTCTGGATCAGACGCTCTCATTCCAAGTAAAAGAACTGGTAATTTAGCTGCCTTAATACGTTGAGAAAGCAGAGTTGATTCGATCGGACTTGCTGGTCCAAGCTTTGGTGCTTCTAATGGCGCAATCACGCTAGTCTTTACTTCTGCGTCAGTTACGTCTTGCGGAACTGAAACAAAACTGCACCCTGCTTAGCAGCTTCAGCTTCTTGATAAGCATTGGCAATTACTTCAAGAAATATTTTTCTGGCTCTTGAACTTCAGCACTATATTTAGTATTGGTTCAAATAAAGCTGCGTTTTTCATACTTTTGGTGAGTTAAGCGCAAAGATCTGTTCTTTGAACTTGGCAGAAATTGCTAAACTGGGTCTCCTTCGGCTGTAGCTGTTACTAGGCCAGTTGCTAAATTTGAAGCTCAGGACCTGAAGTTGTTAATACTACGCCGGGCTTCCCAGTAATTCGTCCCTACCTCCAGCAGCCATAAAGGCTGCGTTTTGTTCATGACGAGTCAAAATAAATTTTGGTGTACGCGAATTCTTAGAATGTTCAAGCAATTCAAATACGCGATCGATTTTGCCCCAGGAATTCCAAAAACAAATTTCACATCATGATTGATTAAGCTATCTACAATAGCGTTAGCACCGTAATACTTTTCTTCTGTCGACAAATTCCCTTCTTCCATTTATTTCATATTCTTACTTACAATTTACAAGTATACATACAAAATAAATGACTTTCAAGTAAGCGGATTTCTTCAAAAAATAGGCCTATTGACATTCAAGTCTGGCCTATTTATTTTAATTGCATTCTCTCATTAAAATAATTTCGATAAGCTAAGTAACCTGCAATTACAGCCCCTAAACTTGTTGCGCTTAAAAGCATAAAAGTAATCATAATTTGATACAATTGCATAAATCGGATTAACGCCAGCAAAAATCAAGCCTGACATCATCCCCGGTAAGTTAACCAAGCCAACAGTCTTAGCCGAATCAATTGTTGGTTGCATGGCTGTTTTGATGCTTCTTCTTAAAATTGGCATCGAGGCTGTTTTAATATCGCTGCCTAAGGCTATTTTTCTAGTATTGATTGACGCAAATCATGAAAACTTTCATTTAATGACTTATAACAGAGACCGACAGCTACCATTTCATTACCTGCAATCATTCCAGTAATAGGAATAACTTGCATTGGTATCGGTTTAATCACTCCTGAAAAAATTAAAATTGCCAAAGTTGCATATGTACCAACAGCTTCTGCAATGACAGAATTATAAAATTTTTATCAGGATTAGGATCTCTCTGATTGGCATTCCAAGACGCATTAAAAATAATAACTAAGGTTGATACAAAAGTTAACCAATAATTATTTACATGAAAAATAAACTTTAGAACATAGCCAATAATTATTAGCTGGACAATTGCACGAATCACGCTAATTAAAATATCTTTGGTTAAACCAAGTTTCTCTTTAGCAGAAATTGCAATTGAAACTAGAACTAGCGCGAAGGCAAAGACTAACGACCAATTGCTTACCATTACATTTTTCATTCAAGGATGCCACCTTTTTTATCTTAATAATATTCTGAGCTTTGTCTATTTCACTTTGATCGTGAGTAACTTGAATCACTGTTACACCCTGTTGATGAACTCGCTCAATCAATTGATGTATAATCGCCTTATTGTCTCCATCTAAACCCGTGGTCACTTCGTCTAAAAGCAAAACTTTCGGTAAAAAATCAAATTTCTAATCAAAGCAATACGTTGTTTCTCACCGCCTGACAGACTAGTGATATCCTTATCTAAGTAATCTGCTTCTAAACTTACCTCATGCAATAACCGTAATATACGCTCTCGATCAACTGCTTGTTTTCTAATCTCATATGGAAAAGATAAATTGTCCGCTACTTTTCTCCAAATAAAGATGGCTGCTGGAAGCAGTAAGAAACACTTCTGCGATAAGTCACAGGATCAATTGTCATAATATCTTTTCTCTAAAAAAATCTTTCCACTAGTTGGATTAATTAAGTTAGCAATTAGCTTGAGAATAGTACTTTTGCCCGCCTGACGGTCCAATCAGTGTCAAAAAGCACCATCTTCGATTTTAAAAGATATATTTTGTAGAATCTGCTTCTGTCCCACTTGATAAGCTACATTTTGCAGTTTTAAAATAGCCATCTATTTTCTCCATCATAAAATCAACGTAGTTTTCTTCATATAATTAACTATAATCTTTTTTAAGCAAAAGAATAAAAAGCTGAGCAAAGGTCTTATTTTAAAATTATTTAATATACAAAAAAGCACTGATAACCAGTCTAATTAAAGATTGATTTATCAGTGCTTTTTTGAGTTATTTTTCTTTCCTTATAAGGAAAAATGCTTCTACTTCAAAAATTTTTCTAACTCCTCATCAGAAAAATCATCACTATAATCCTGTTTTAGTTCTTGCAAGATCTGTTCATCGCTTTGATTCATTCTCTTTAGAATCTTAACTATTTTCCGTATATCAAAAATTCTTGCTTCTCTTCTTCCTTGCTCCAACCCTGTTCTACACCTTGTGCAAGTGCCATTTCTTTAATTTGTTCCGTATTCATCACATGTTCCTCCATTCTTCTGTTTTACGATAATTATCCATTGTCTTTTTGATTCGTTTGATAAATTCACTATTTGTAGTATTTTTTACCTTCCATCAACGAATAAAAATCTTCTAGTCCTTGACTAACGCTGCCTTTCTTCCCTTTGCTGTTTAAGTATATTATCTCAGATTCGTCGTTCAGTTCAACAGATTTATCTTCTCTAGCAGAGTAAGTGAAAGTATATCGCTTCAAGCCTTTGCCTTTAGGATCAAACGGCAAAATAAATATTACATAGACAGCTGTCAATTCGCCATATTCTTCACCCTGATGCAAAAATCCATCTTCCATCATCTTATACATGTAGTAGCGTGCTCGTTTATCCAAAGTCTTTTTGCGGTGCGACCTGCATCTCTATATATCGTACCTTCTACCCTGACTGCCTTTTTATCAACACATCCAGTACAGAAAACTTCTCTTCCTATTAAATGCTATTCTTTCCTGCGTTCGCACAGTAAGGCCTTGAATATCAAATCTGGTAAAACCTCATGCAAAAACATCCGGCAATTCACTGGATCCTTCATCACATTCTGAAACATCAGATCGTCTGTGATGCCAAGTAATTTCGCCACATCTGGCTTTTTCTGCTTTTTCACGAAAAAGTTCTCTAATAAATAGTTTAAGAAATCAATTCTCAATATCTATTACGCGAATGTGACGTTTATTTTTGCATAAAATAGTAGTTTTTTAGGAAATGTAAAAAAGAAAAATAGTCTATCCATTTTTAATAGTTTGCGCATCTCATTTAAGTTATAACATGTTATACTAAAGGAACAATAAGAAAGGATGATCAAACATGAAAAAACTAAAAAGTCAGAAAAATTGGGAATTCTCTAGGCAGTATTTTCCAAAGGACTGGGAAGTTCATGATGGAGAGCTACTTTCCTACACAGTTGATAAAAAAAAATCATCAGTAATTATCGACTTGAGCAAAAATGATTTAGAACATGATCGTGCATTAGTAGAAGAAGGTTTAAAGACTTTGAAACTGGAAATTTTGCTACAGAGAAAGAAATGAAAAGCCATGTTTGGCAAATACAGCTGGGGAAAATAAATGGATACTATCATTTTATTCTGACCATTTTACTACATCCCTAACTAACGAAATTTCTTACTGGAAGAATACTCTTCTTCTTTCAGACGAGGAAATAACAAAATATATTTCTTTAATTTACCATAATATACAGTTGCTATCTGATTTTCCTTATCTTTATCAAAATGTACATCAAAAATATCAATTGGATAAACCAACTTACAAAATAACTATTGGCAAAAAATATGCAATTTTTTATCGAGTCAGCGAAAAGAATCACACAATAATCATTGGGTCATTTTTTAGCAACAAACAAATGCGACTAGAATTCTAACTTAATCCTATACTCAAAAAGAGGATAATTTTACATTAATGCTGTAAATCATCCTCTTTTTAAATGCAGTTAATTTGATATAACGATCCGTTGATCTGCTACTTGCTCAATAAAGTACTTATCATGTTCAATCAACAACATAGCTGGCTTAACTTCCTGCAATACCTTAATCAACTGATCTTGGTTGAATACATCTAAGTAATTCGCTGGCTCATCCCACAAGTATAAGTCAGCTTTCTCAACTAATGACTTAGCAATAGCAACCCGCTTCTGCTGACCCATACTCATCTCTTCAATAGGAGTCTCAAAGTTTGAACGGGGGAAAGCCCATCTTCTTTAACATATTAAGCAAGTCTTCATATGATATATCCTGCTCTTGAGCAAATTTTCTTAAGTTTCCTCTATATATAGTAAAATTCTGAGGTAGATAGGATATTGTCAATCCACTTGCTAAACTATACTTTCCCTGATATTTAGTTTCTCTTGCTTTCCGCAGCAACAACTTTAGCAATGTCGACTTACCAGCTCCATTCTTGCCTTCAAGCGAAACCACGCCGTGATTCCTTACCACTAAGTTTAGATCAGTAAACAATTCCTTATCTTGAATGCTTAATCCCTAACTTCTCTGTTTCAAGCAGAACTTGATGATAATTAGGGCAATAATTCATCGTTAGGCTTGGCACATCCTCAATATTTACCATCAATCCTTCTTTTTTCTTCAATCCGCTTATCCATTCTATTTCTAGCACTAATCGACTTTTTCATCATCTTCGCCGATGCATGACCTAAAGCTGCCTTATTGATTCTAGACCTTCGGTTAATAATGTGTTGCGTTTTTTTACCAAGTTTCTTTTTAGCTTCTATCTTTTGTGCCCAATGGTAGAATTGTTCCTTTTGCCGATGAAGATTACCAATTTCACCAGCTAGTTTTTGATTTTTTCCCGGTTGAATTCATCTCTTTCTGCTTTAACTTCTTCATAGGTCGCAAAAGTTGCCTTTGATACAAGTGAATTTCTGTATTCTCAATTGCTAAGATATGATCTGTCACCTGATTCAAGAAGTCCCGATCATGGCTAACCACAATATAACCTTGATGATGCACACGCAAATAATCGCTAACTTCCTTACGACTTGCTTCATCTAAGTGATTAGTTGGTTCATCAATCAGAGGAAATAAATTTTGATCAGTAAACGAAAGCGCTAGCAAGATCTTCGTCTGCTCGCCCCCGCTCAAGCTATTAAAAGGCTGCCAAATCAAATTCGGATCAGCACCTAGTAAATTCAACTCACGTTCTAACTCCCACTGCTCAAATTGCACCTCATTCTGCAATTCATACAAAGTAATATCTTTAGGATCATTAATTGAAATAGGATAGTAAAGAGAAGTTCAACTTAGTTTGTATCTTACCTCTCCCTAGTAACTTCCTATTTAATAGCTTCAGAAACGTTGTCTTTCCGCGTCCGTTTCTACCAACTAAGCCTAGATGCCAAGAATTGTCTAAGTCCAGATTTAAATTATTAAAAATATTATCGCTACTATCTTCATATCTAAATGATAAGTTCGAAATCTTGATACTACTCATCAACTCACCTCGAAAAAGAGCCTGCACTTATGACAAGTACAGACTCTTTCTGCTTTTAAGATATTAAAAGCAGATGGTGCCTCGCTTTAATCTTGTCAAAAGTGCATAGTCTTTCCTACATAAATGGAGTACTTATTTAACTATGCTTTTTCACAAGATTAAAGACGCAACGGCGACCCTTCTTTCTAAGAGATGAATTTCAATTGATGAGATTAGAATATCATGAAATTTTATCACTTTCAATAAGAGATATTTCTTTTTCTACTTTTTTCACAATTGCAATTGTTGCCTTAGCCACAGGATCTGATACCATCAAGTCAATTGGATACTGACCATGATATTTTTTTATTAAAAGCTTCGGTAACATCCTTAATTAATTCTGCGTTATTAACTGCTTGGTATTTCACTTCAAACTTTTGACCAGCGACTTCAATTTGACCGCCATTTTTTGGTTCCAGCTTGATACCATTTAGTATCCTTAATCCCTTTAGCACCGCGAATGAAAACCTGATTATCGACAGTTACTTCCCAGACAGGATTGTCTTCTTCAAAAGTTGTCTTATCATCATTATAAGGACGATTGTGTAAAGTTTGAGCCTTATCAAAAGCAGCTATTTCTTCATTTGTCCACTTATTCATATTTTTCTCCTTAATCACTAACTTTAATGTAGGACTTAATTACTTTTCTATCTGCCATATCTTGATAAGCTTCATTAATCTGATCTAAATCATATGTCTTAGTGAAGACCTTGCCTGGATTAATCTTGCCATCTAAGACAGCCTTAAGCAATACTTCCTTATCATAAGTAGTCACTGAAGCTGGACCGCCGGCAACACTCATATTCTTGTAAAAATCAAACCCGGATTTAATTCAGCTCCGTGTGGTAAACCAACACGGCCAACAATTGCACCCGGACGACCAACTTGCACAGCTTCTTCGTTAGATAACTTACTGCCGACACATTCTAAGACTGCATCCGCACCACCACGCGTAATGGAGATCAAATTTTGAACTCCTTCCTCATCTCGCTCAGCCACATTGTCAGTTGCACCAAATTCACGTGCTAACTTTTCACGATCTGGATGACGACTCGTAGAAACGATTTGCTTAGCTCCACGCAATTTTGATGCAATAATTGCGGACAAGCCAACTGCACCATCACCTAAAACAATTACTGAATCTCCGGGCTTTACATTAGCTACACGAGCCGCATGATAACCAGTTGCCATTACATCAGCTAAGGCTAAAAATGACTTAAGCATTCCTTCAGTATAATCTTCAGGCTTACCCGGAACCTTTACTAATGACCATTGTGCATGCTGAAACGCACATATTCTGCTTGATAGCCACCAGAGAAGTTTTCACTCAAGTCATGATTCATACATACACCGTCAAAACCTGCTAAACATGCCCGGCAATGACCACAACCATGGGTAAAAGGAGCAATTACAAAAGTCCCCCTTTTTGACGGTAGTAATATTTTTTCCAATTTCTTCAATAATTCCAATAATTTCGTGACCGCTATTTTTTCATGACCTTGCTCTTCTAATCCACGGTATGCCCACAAATCTGAGCCGCAAACACAAGTACGAAGGACCTTAATAATTACATCGTCATCTTTTTTCAATCTTAGGCAATGGTTTATCAATAATTTTCATTTCGCCAGCCTTAACAAATTCTGCGTATTTCATTTTATTTTCTCTTTCTTCCTATATACAATGTTTTATTTAATACTCTTACCTAAGTTATAAGCCGCTTGAGCAAATTTCGCTAATTTTTTGCTTATTCCATGAATCATCGGCATAAATTTGATCAATCATTTGCCAGCGCATATAGTCGCTCAACTTCTGCATATGAAGCTTAACTGCATCCATATCTTCTTGCGTACCATACCCGGCCATCATAAAGACCATTTTTTTATCCTTTAATTCATGATTATAATCATAAAAGCGATCAATGACTGTTTTCAGCTGAGCATTAATTTCAAAATAATAAAGTGAAGATACCAAGACAACCACATCTGCATCTAATAACTCTGGAATAACTTCCTTTTCTACCTCATCATTATCAGGAATGCCAACTTCCATACCAGGCGCATGCTCTAATTGTAAAAAAAATGCGGCTGACTATCTCCTTGAAGACCTGCATCATAACGATAAATGTGATTGCCGGCTTCTTTTACACCATTTTCAAAATTATCAGCTAATTTTTGTGAAGCACCTTCATAATGAGGACTACCAGTTAAAATTACTACTCGTGCCATAAGTCATTCTTCTTCCTTTCAAACTTTTCATAAATGATTATACGAAGAAGATCTATACTTGAAAATTCAGAGTTTTTTTAATGCTAGGATAAATGTAATTTATAGTGAGGTAAGTTATGATTGAAAATTATTTATTAGAAGAATTAGTGACTTTTGCCAAATACGGCACAGTTGCTAAGACTGCCAGTATTAGGTCTAACCCAGCCAGCGGTCACTCATTCCATGAAAAGCTCGAAGAAGATTTAGGCGTTACTTTATTCATTAGAAAACCAAATAAGCTCTACTTAAGCGAGACTGGTAAATATACAGCCCGAGAAGCTAAAAAGTTAATTGATGATAATCTTGATTTTACTAAGCGAGTCAAGCAATTTGAAAAAGATCAAACCACTTTAATTGTTGGCGTGAATGCACCAGGGCCGGGAATCGTTTTACGATCTTTACATGACCAGAATATCCAGATCGTTAGTGATTTAGTTGAATCTAATTTTGAAAATTTATTAGCTGACCATCAAGTAACTTGCCTTTTGCTTAACTTTCCAATTGAAGACCGCGACATTACTTCAACTTACTTAGGCACAGAATCAATGTCTGTTAACTTACCTGCCGAATGCAATCTTAATCAATATAAGGAACTATCCTTCAAGATGCTTAAGGGGTAAAACAATCTTAAGCCCTTCACCATTGGCTTTTTTGGACTAAGATTTACCAAGACGAGATTCCAGATAGCAAAATCATTTTTCAAAAATGAATCCAGTGAATACAGCGAGATTTTTACAATACTCTGTTTTACCTTTCTTTACGACAAACTTAACGAGTTTAGACTCACAATGGGGACTTAATTTACCTAATAATCGTAGCGTTCGTCCATTAAAAGACGAAGTAGCCCATCAGAAGTTTTATGCTTGTTACTTAAAAAACAAAATAAAGATCGAGTCCAGCCTTTAATTGAAAAATTGCAAGATCAATGGAGTAAATATGATTAAAAAGGCGATTGCACAAATAATGATGTGCAATCGCCTTTTTGATATATTGGTATTTTATAAATGTATATCACAGCTAATTTTTAAACACTTATTAACCCACTTAATAAAGTTGGTTTCGTTATTTCCAGTTCTTTCAGCTTCAGTATGTCCTTGACCCCCAAACCGTAGCAAAGTTAACACTTTTAACCTGACTATCTTGCTTTAAAGCTAAAGCTAAAGTTAGTTTCAACAGTTAATGCAGTATCGCCCTGATTAATACCAGTTCTAATCCTCCAGTATTTAGCTACTTTAGTCGTATTATAGCCTTGTAGTAATCAGACAAGTAATACATTGGATTATACATGTTTAATCTTGTAGTCATCGTGTTTCCTTGAGCATCTTTTTGCTTTAAATCTGATGCAAAGGCACTAGCATAACTAGATTTGTAATTCTTTAATTTAGCATATTTACTTGCATTTTCACTAAGTAAATTACTCATCGTAGAATCAAAGTGGCCATTTTTTCTCGTAGTTGTTGCAAACAAATTATTTTCGGTTTGTTGACGAGTAAGTCCATCAAAAGCTCCAACATCCTTTGAGGCTTCTTTACAATGAGTCACAAAAGCTTTCAAACTAGTGATTTTGGCAGTATTAGTTTTAGCGTTATATTTTACCCAAGTGCCGTTCTTATTCAAAGACTTAATGTAACTTTGAACGGTCTTATATGTTTTACCACTACTTTGTGAACCACCTGGTGCGCCAGCGCCACCATTTGGCATGCTACCACTTGGCTTCTTGCCGCTTGTGTTTACTATTATTACCATTCTTCATGTTATTGCTTGGTGCACCACTCGGTTTTTGACCTGAATGCTTAGAACCAGATTGTTGTGCAGCTCCACTTGGACCATTCATTGAAGTAGCTGTATATGGGAACTTAGTATCCTTCAAGAAATTATTAAGCGACTGCTCTACTTCTGCCTTTAAATATTCGGCATAAGTCCCCTGAAGTATAGATACCTGAGCTTGACTTCTTTAAGGTAAGATTTTTGGTTCTTACTATCCTTTAAACCAAGTTTATTAATGTATTCAGCATACTTTTTAGCCATATCGTTTGATAAAGCCTTGGTAAAAGTGCCAGAGGCACGTGTTCCACTAGTTGAATACTGTCCCATATTCCATTCGTAAGCTTCATTAGCAGTATCTAAACTAGTAATTGGGCACCATGACATCGCACCTTCAGTTGCATCGCTTGTAGCCTTTCCAGAAGTAGTAGCAAGCGGTGCTCCGATTGCCTTCAAGTATTTAATGTAAGCCTTGCTATTTCCGGAACTACCTACAATAGCACTTTTGAGCACCACCACCACTGTGGCCAAAAGTGAAAATACGATTAGTGTTTCCAGCTATTCTATTTTCATTCAAACGCAAAGTTCTAATAGCTGCCTTCAAATCAGTAACACCCCATGGTGAAGATCCGTTAGAACTATCAGTTTGATTTAAACCACGGCAACCAGCAAGAACATAGATAAATCCTGCCTTAGTAAACTTGGCTGACCCAGATTCATAACCAGTTGGTGCTTGCTGTGCCGAATAGCCTGGTGTATTAATTGGCATTACAATTGGTGCAGTTGATGCAGTATAACCATTTACTTTCTTATTAGTATTAATTGAAATCTTATAGGTATTAGTACCAGATTTTTTGGCATTTACATAAGCTGCTGGAATATAAATTCCCATTGATTCATAAGAACTCTTAGTCTTAGTACCGTATTTAACGTTTACTTGATAGTAAACCTTATTTTTAGCGTTATAGTGCCATTTACTTGAATTAATTAGGAGCTTTTTTAGCATTGCTAATGTCGCTATTAGATACTTGATACTTAGTTGCTTTAGCAACAACTTTACTAGTATTAGCTGAAGAAGAATTATTATTGGTGGCGCTTGTTTGACAAGCAGTAAGTAAGGTTAAAGAGGTAAGCACCATTCCTCTAGCAAAATTACTCTTCTTTTTCCTTTCATAATCAAGATCCTTTCTATAAATAAAACTATATTTATGGAATACTAATTGGCTCTATTTTGATAAAAAACACTGTGCTTAGCAATTCTTTTTTGGATAGTTCAATTCCAAAAGAGAATATTATTTAACTAAGTAATTCCAAAAATCGCTGGCTATCTTAGTAGCTTGGTTAGGTTGTCGCACGCAAACTAATCTGGTAGAAAAAGCTGACTTAATCGGTACTAAGCTACATCTTTCATTTTTTAGGAGCATGCATGAGAATACTAATTCCTTCATTATTCTTAACTAGATTTAAGATCGATTTTATGTTGTGGCTGGCAAAAGAAAATTGAGGCTCAAACCCACTTTCTCGGCAAAGGTCAAATACCGTGTGATATAACATTTCTTCACCTGAATAGAAGACAAAGTTTTCATTCTTTAAATCAGCTAGTTTTAAAAGATTTTTTTTGTAGCTAAAGGATGTTCAGAATTTAGACAAGCACAGAAAGATTCATGATCAACTGTAAATTCCTCAAAATCGGATTTATAGCCATACGTAGTTCTTACAAAAGCAAATCAATTTACCCTGCTGGAATAAATTTGTTAAATAGTTTATTTCACCTTCTTTAATAATTATTTTTAAATTTGGGTTCTGTCTTTTTTAAAGTTACTTATTTGATCAAAAAAGAATAATTCCAAAAGTCGGTAAAACACCAATAATAATCTTATCGTCCCGATCCTGAAGACAGTTTCTCAAATCAGACAAAAGCTTGATCGTTCAATTTGATTTTTTTTGAGCAGCTGGAAAAAGAATTTTGGCGTACTCCGTCATTCTTATTTGACGCTTTGCCCTGATAAATAGTTCACAGTTCAGTTCTCTTTCAAGTGATTTAATTTGTTTTGACACACTACTTTGGTTTATAAACAAATTTGCTGCAGTTTTGAAAAACTCAAAGTAGAAGCCAATTCTACAAAAGTTTTTAATTTATTAATTTCCATAATTATCATCCTTTTAGGCTTTAAATCCATTAAAGGAAATTATTCTAAATGAATCAAGATAAATAAGCTTGTTTTAAAAAAAGCCAAACTAATTAATTTTTTATAAACATATAAAGAAGCGATTGCATAAGATTTAAGATGCAATCGCCTTTTTTTACTATATTTAAAAGAATAATTTACTCATGATAATCATGAAAATCATCAAACAAGTTGAACTAATTGCTGCAGCGCCAAAACGGTGCCACCGCGCTTAAAGATCACATTGAAGTTAACTGAAATTCCAAGCGCAGCCATTGCCATTCCTAAGAATACGTATGCTGCTTGAACCAAACCATCCAAAACTACTGGCGGAAATGGTAAGAATGTTCCTAAAACACTAGTTAAGATGAAACCACCTAAGAACCATGGAATTGGCAATTTTTTAGGTGCTTGCGTGTGATCCGCTGCACTCTCTTTAACTAGTCTTCGCTGATACCAGTAACCAACAATCAGGGCAACAGGCGCTAAAAGTAAAACACGAGAAAGTTTCATAATCAAGGCGCTATCTAAACTAGCTTCGCCAAATGCATTTCCAGCTGCAACAGCGTGAGCAATTTCATGTAGAGATCCACCAGCTACAATTCCAAACTGTGAATCAGTCAATCCCAGCATTGGCTTGATCACAATTTCAAAGTAACGTAAAGACGGTTCCCATTACGCAAACTACCGCAACCGCAAGAACTTCGTTTTCTCTCTTACGCTCTTCATCGCAGCTCTCAATTTGAGGAGAAACACCCATTACAGCAGCTGCCCCGCAAATACCAGTACCGCAAGCAGATAGAACCGCTAATTCGTCTTCTGCCCCAAATTTTTTACTCAACCAATAAGTTAAGACAATCGTACCGCTGACGCCTAACATTGCCACTAAAATAGTCTTAATCCCAGCATCAGCTAACTTGGTTAGATTAAGCCTAAAGCCTAGTAAGATAATTCCAAGTCTCAAGAACTTATTAGAAATAAATCCAATTCCAGGTGCTGCCTCTTCTCTAACCCCTACTGGTAAAACCTGTAAAGATATTCCTAATAGCAACGCAATTACTAAAGCACCGATTAAATTGAGATATGGCAATTTAGCAATAAAAATTCCAGCGACAGAACAGATTAAGGTCATTACTGCTGCTAGACCGAATGATCTACTTTTAACAATACTTATCAATAAAAAATACCTCCAGTTTAATTGCCTATTCCAACCCAGGAAAATTTACGGAATCTGCAATTTTGTAGTGTTATAAATTGATTCTCTCTAGAAAGCGAAATTTTATAGATACTATATTATCGGATTTTAAGCTAAAAAGTAAATTAATATGCTCATTAAATCACAATTATTTTAACTGATATAAAAAGGATAAAAGCCTAAATCGTACTTTTTATCCTTCAATTTTTGTGAGATTATTCATAAAGTCTTTAAGATCAATCACTGTTTCAAAAGTGATAAAAAATAGTAATGCCTTAATCCATGATCGACTAAGTAAGAAAAAGAAGATGACTATTATTACCATGAAGCCAATAGCCATAAACAAAGCTAAAAAAAGTCATCCCTGCGCCAAACGAATTCATAATTTCCTTAAGACTGCTTGGCTCATTTTTAACTAATAATGACAAGGCGCGATATTGCTTGCTACTTCTGATTCTAAAAGAAAGTATGGTAAAGATCATTGCGATGATAATCATCAAAGAACCCAGCAATTGAAATGACATACTCATCGCTGGCTGTCTAAAAATAAGTATTCCACCAACAATTAAAAATAAATCAGCAATCAAGTTATAACGCAGACGCTTATGTTCTAATTTGGCAAAAAATTAAATCGTTTGAATCCATAATTCATATCCTTTAATAGTTTCATTATTATCAGTATACTGGCTAAATTAAAATGACCAAGAGCAATTTTAACTCTTGGCCACTTTACTTTCTATTATCGCCCTTTGTGGACTGTGTCATTTTCAACTGGAATAGCCTGACTTTTTCATATCTATCACAACATATAAAAGACTAATTAAACCAGCTACTACTAATAATTGGGACATACTAGGACTCCTCTCTTGGAATCTTCCCCACTAATTATCTTACAGGTGCGCAATGACTTTTCAAAACAAAAAAGACTTGCGTCGCTGGTGTTAAGGAAATCCAGATCCAGTAAAAAGTTATCGTTATTACAGCTAAATAGGACATAAGAGTTAAAAAATTTTTCAAAACAGCCACCAACTTTATAATGAAACGGTGACTTTTTCTTTTTTCTTATAAAATGGAGCTAACCACTCTACTCCCTGTTTACTAAAGCTATCTTGAATTAAATGCAAAAAATAGCCAATTACTAGACCAAACCAAAGTGCACTCCAGTAATTCTGCGAAGTTAAATTATTAATCCGAATAGGGATAAATTTACTCATTAAATAATATAAACCACCAGAAAAGACTGCCCAGCCAAGAAAAGAATGTGTGATTCCGCGGTGTCTAAGAAAAGGCTGAAGTTAATTACTGACTTCTTACTTGCTGAACTATTGTATTCGTCAATGTCAGGTAAAGAAGCGCCGATTGCAGTTGCAGCTAGAATAATAATGTTGTTAACTGGATCAATTAACAAGCGATTCGTTAACAATAAACTTAATTCGACGATTGCAATACTGCAAATCCGATGCGACTTAGTCAGCACTTCTTTTCACCCTCTCTATAGAACATACATTCTATTGTACCAAATTTCGCACCAGAATGGGAACTTGTATATCGCAAGGCAGGAAAAAACGTCCAGCTTTTTACACTGGACGTTTTAAAAATACACCAATCAAGGCAATTCTTTACATAATTATTTTACTTTAATTAATACTTTCTTTCATTATCTTGCTAAATTCTGCTACTCTTGCATCATCTGGCTTAGCAAGTAAGACATACTTCTCACGCAATTGCTTACCATCCCTGAGCAAAAATAATTTCTGCACCTGATCATCATCTACGTGACTCGCAGTCATTTCATTCATTATTAAGTAACCTGGCCCAGATTCAACCATCAAAATTGCTTCACCTAAAGTTTCAACTGCAATCAGATCGTTCTTTATTCTCAAAATGTCTTTTAGATAATGATACTCGCTCTTCTCATCTGCTACTGAAGCAACCATAATACACGGCACATTTTTCAACTCATCTAATTCAACAGTTTGCTGATACTTATTAAAATTACCTGCCTGAACTAAGGCAAGTAAGGCAATCTCACTTACTGAATAGCTTGCAAGCGCTTGATAAATGTCATTTCTAGAATTAACTAAGACTGCATCTACTTCACCATTTTGAATCTTAGCTTCAATCTCATCATAGCCAACTGGTTCTAAATCAATTTTTTCATTTTCATGTAAAGTCTGCCACTTAGATGACGCCTGTTCTAATTCATGTCTACCCAAATTCTTTAGATATCCGATTCTCATTTTTTCACCTATATACAAAATAAGACTTTGATCTCTCAACCAAAGTCTTAAATCTTTAATTACTTAGCCTTATCGTGGAAAGCCATTGTAAAACCATTCTCCCAAACTTCGTTTGGAGCAATGTGATTCATTCCACGCTTGTGCTCTAATTGACCATCACTATCTAAGGTGTCTGCAATACCCCACCATGGTTCAATACAAATGTAATTACCAGATTTAGGATATTGTGACCATAAACCAACAAATGGCGCATTTTCCATTTTAACGTTGATATGATAATCACTCTTATCAGTTCTAATAGAAATCTTATTAGGTTGCTTTAATTCAAAGACCCAAGCATCATCCTTAAATAATTCATCACTAATTTCAAACAGTGAATCTGTTGCAAGCAATGAACGATTATCCCAGTCAAGGTAAGGTGCCTTCAATGGAATCTTCACATGATCCATGGATGGGGCAAATTTGAAGTAATAATCATTCTTAGTCAAACCATTATCAGTTGGTAAATTAAAGCCAGGGTGGCCACCGATACCAAAGATCATTTCCTTAGTATCTGTATTAGTTACCGTAAAGTGTTCTGACAACAAGTTATTGACTAAGCTGTAAGTTACTCTTAACTCAAAATCAAATGGATACATTTTTTAGTATCTTCATTAGAAGTCAGAAGAAAAACAATGTGCTTATCGTCTTGTTCTTCAACAGTAAACTTCGAATCTCTTGCAAAACCATGTTGTCCCATATGATAAGTCTTACCATCATAAGTATATTGATCGTCCTTTAAGCGACCAACTACAGGGAACAAAACTGGCGCATGACGACCCCAAATTTGAGGATCAGCTTGCCAAATATATTCTCGACCACTGTTTACATCTTTAACGCTTTGGATTTCAGCACCCTGATCAGAAAGCGTTACTGTTAAAAAATTATTTTTAATTGATAATCCATAATTTAACTTCTCTTTATCTACTAAAATTACAAAATAAATTTTGTTAAGTCCTTATTGATAATTATATCACTCAATTTTTGGTCAACATACTTCTGAGTAATAGTAATTTCTCCCATATTCATATCTGGACCCTCGTAAAGGACATCTTCAAGCAACTTTTCTAAGATAGTTGCTAAACGACGAGCACCAATATTATCAGTACCTTGATTTACTTCAAAAAGGCGATTTGAGCAATACGGTCAATTGCTTCTTGAGTGAAGACTAGCTTAATACCGTCAGCTTTAAGAAGTGCAATATATTGCTTCAAAAGTGAGTTTTGAGGATCCTTCAAGATCTTAACAAAATCTTCTTGAGTTAAGGCGTTTAACTCAACCCGAATTGGAAAAACGACCTTGCAATTCTGGAATTAAATCGCTTGGCTTACTTTCAGCAAAGGCACCAGCTGCAATAAAGAGAATGTGGTCAGTTGAAACAGGTCCATACTTAGTTGAAACAGTTGATCCTTCAACAATTGGCAAGATATCTCTTTGGACACCTTCACGAGAAACTTCACCAGAAGTCTTCTTGTTGCCAGCGGTAATCTTATCAATTTCATCGATAAAAATAATTCCATTTTGCTGGGTTCGTTCAATTGCGCGTTGGTAGAGAGAATCGTAATTAATTAACTTCTTAGATTCTTCTTGGATTAAAACTTCACGTGCATCCGATACCTTCAAGGTACGCTTAACAGTCTTCTTAGGCATTAAATTTCCCATCAAGCTCGACATATCAATTCCCATTTGGCCCATCATATCGCCCATTGGATTTAACCTTAGGTGCTTGTTCAACTTCAATTGTTACTTCACGATTTTCAAGTAAGCCCTTATTAAGTTGATCAGCCACGCTAAGACGTTCATTTCGAATATCGTCAGTTACTTCTTCATTATCTTGAGCTTGGTTCATGTTGAAGTTGCCAGAAAGCATCTGCATCATTTGCTGCATTGAATTTTCACGGTTTTCACGCTTAATGCCTGGAACGATTAACTTAACTAAGCGGTTATTTGCCTTCTTAGTTGCTTGTACTTTAACACGGTCGAATTGTTCTTTTTTTTCTTCCATGCGAACGGCTTCTTCAACTAAGTCACGCACCATTGATTCAACATCGCGTCCAACGTAACCTACTTCAGTAAACTTAGTCGCTTCAACTTTTACAAAGGTGCGTCAACAATTTTAGCTAAACGACGTGCAATTTCAGTTTTACCAACACCAGTAGGACCAGCCATTAACATATTCTTTGGGGTAATATCTTGTTGCATCTGCTTAGGTAGCTGCAAACGACGGTAGCGATTATATAAAGCTACAGCAACAGATTTTTTAGCTTCGTTTTGGCCAATAATATATTTATCAAGTAATTCTACAATTTGTTTTGGAGTTTTTCTTCAGTCAAAATATTTCACCTAGATTTCATCAGTAGTAATGTGGTCATCAGTAAAGACATCAATTCCAGAAGCAATCTTAACTGCTTCTTTGGCAATTTCACTCGCACTCATCCCACTACTATGGCGAGTCATCGCAATTGCTGCTGCTTGTGCAAAATTACCGCCTGAACCAATAGCTACCACATCTTCATCTGGTTCAAGAACTTCACCATTACCAGAAATCAATAATAAATCTTTGTCATTAAAGGCAATTACCATCGCTTGCAATTTAGCTAAAGTTGGATCTTTTCTCCAGCTTTGTGCCATTTCTACAGCTGCTCTACGTAAATCGCCTGAGTATGTTTCAAGCTTTCCTTCAAGCATATCTTGCAAGCTAACAGCATCAGCTACACCACCGGCAAAGCCAATTACTACTTGATCGTGGTAAATTCTTCTGATCTTTTTAGCAGTTGCCTTAGCGATTACCTTTTCACCTAAAGTAACTTGACCATCACCTGCGATGGCTGTTTGATTGTTGTATCTAACAGAACAAATTGTTGTCATATATTATGCCTCGTCTTTCTTATCTTTTCTTGGGAAAAAATTTTTGATAATCTGCTTGTAAATGCTTCATCGTAACATGAGTATAAATTTGCGTCGTAGATAAAGATTCATGTCCCAACAATTCCTGGACACTTCTCAGGTCCGCTCCATTATTGAGCATTTCGGTTGCAAAAAGAGTGTCTAAGCATGTGGGGATGAACCTTGCCGCCAACTCCAGCTTTAATGAACACTTGCTGCATAATGTATTCAATCCCGCGTCCAGTTAGCTTCTGTCCGCGATTATTCAAAAATACATAGCCTAAATCTTCATTTTGACCAAGAAGAGCTGGGCGAACGTCATCACGATATTCCTTTAAAGCATCAAGTGCATCTTTTCCAAAAGGAACATAGCGATCTTTATTACCCTTCCCATGAACTAAGATAATTTTTAAATCAAAATCAATCTGATCTAGCTTCAAAGATGCCATCTCACTTAGCCGCATCCCAGTCGCATAAAAAGCTCAAACATGGCGCGATTTCTCACTACCAATCTGTCATGCCCCACAAGACTATCAAAGACTTGGCGCATCTCTTTTCGTAGAAAACTGTGGTAGTTTCTTTTCGCCCAATCTTAAGCTAATTGTCTGCATGGGATCATTTTCTAACACTTCTCGCTTAACGAGAAAGCGATAAAAGATCTCAAACTCGACATCTTACGCGCTTGAGTTGTTCTAGACCTATTCTGTGTAGCTAAATTTTGTAAGAAAATTTCAACATCGCGACTTTTAACTTTATCCCAGCCGCTAAAGCCACCATTTTCTTTAAAAAATTGCTTTGCTTCATCTAGATCATTTAAGTAAGAGCTTACAGTATTTTTACTATAATTACGTTCATAGTTCAAGTAATCTTGGAATTGTTTGATTAACTTATCATTTTCTTTAGACATTATTAATCAAAGCTTCTTTTCTTCCTTAAAGGCTTCAAGATCTTTCAATGCTCGCTTAGAAATTTCCAGGTGTCTTTCCTGCTTATTTCTAACCTTATAATCTAGTTTTGGTAATAATGCATAAGATGCATTCATTGGCTGGAAGTGCTTAGCACTAGTAGTTGTGATGTAATGAGCCATCGATCCTAAAGCTGTTGACTTAGGAAATACTAATGTTTCTTCGCCTATGGCTTCTCTTGCTGCATTAATTCCAGCAACTAACCCAGAGCCTGCACTTTCTACATAACCTTCTACCCCAGTCATTTGTCCCGCAAAAAATAGACCAGCTTGTTTTCTAGCTTCATAATTTGCATTTAAAACTTCAGGACTAGCAATGTAAGTGTTGCGGTGCATTTTACCATAACGGACGAATTTTGCATTTTCAAGACCTGGAATCATTGAAAAGACTCTCTTTTTGTTCGCCATATTTTAAATGAGTTTGGAAACCAACAATGTTATACATCGTGCTTGCCGCATTATCTTGACGTAGTTGCACAACTGCATATGGAGTCTTTCCTGTCTTAGGATCTTCTAAACCAACAGGCTTAAGTGGCCCAAAGAGCATTGTTTTTTCTCCTCTTTTTGCCATAACTTCGATGGGCATGCAGCCTTCAAAGACATTTTTATCTTCAAAGCCATGCAAAGTAGCAGTTTCTGCACTAACTAAGTTTTTTTATAGAAATTATAGAATTCTTCCTTAGTCATTGGACAGTTCAAGTAAGCTGCTTCACCTTTGTCATAGCGAGATTTCTTATAAACAATGTCACGATCAATTGAGCTTGCAGCTACAATAGGCGCAGCCGCATCAAAGAAATGAAGTGAATCAGTACCACAAAAATTCCTTAATCTGTTCTGCCAATGTATCTGAAGTGAGTGGTCCAGTCGCAATAATGGTTATCCCATCTTTTGGGATCTTAGTAATCTCTTCTTCATGAACGCGCACATTCGGCAAGTCCTTTAGAGTTTTTGTAACCACTGAACTAAACTTATCCCGATCAACTGCTAAAGCTCCGCCCGCAGGCACAGCTGTTTCATCAGCAGCCTTCATAATTAAAGAATCAAGCTGACGCATTTCCTCTTTTAACAAACCAACGGCGTTTGAAAGTTGGTTTGATCTCATTGAATTAGTACATACTAATTCGGCAAAATTTGCAGTTTCATGAGCAGGTGTGTTTTTCTTTGGTCGCATTTCATATAAATCTACTTCAATGCCGCGCTTAGCCAATTGCCATGCAGCTTCACTTCCTGCAAGGCCTCCGCCAATTACGGTTACATTTTTTACCATGCAATCTTTCCTTTCTGCTCGACTCTTTCAAGTCTATATAAAAATGATATCATTAAACCGCTTTTCGTTTTAATGATATCATTGATTTTTATAATAATTTAATTTTCTTCTGGTTCTTCACGATAATCGCCGTTTGGACAAAGAATAACTAGTCCCTTCTTGTTCTTCTTTTGAACTAAGAAATGACCATCATTTGGACAATTACGACCAATTGGTTGATCCCAAGATACAAAATCACAATCTGGATAACGAGAGCAACCATAGAACTTGCGATTACGTTTAGACTTCTTTCCAATAACTTCTCCTTACCGCACTTAGGACAAGTTACACCAACCTTTTTTAACAATTGGCTTAGTATTACGGCAATCCGGAAAGCGTGAGCAAGCATAAAACTTACCATAACGTCCCATCTTAATTACCATCGGTGCACCACAAATGTCGCAATTAAAGCCAGCTGGTTCATCCTTAATTTGAACTTTTTTCAATTTGTTGATCAGCCTTGTCTAATTCTTTAGAAAATGGCTTGTAGTATTCATCTACTACTTTAATCCAGTTCTTTTGCCTACTTCAACGCCATCAAGATCATCTTCTAGTTGAGCAGTAAAGTCAACGTTAACTATATCTGGGAAAAATTCTTCGATTAGTTTATCAACAATTTCACCTAGTTCAGTAGGCACAATTGATCTTCCCTCAAGTTTTACGTAATAACGCTTTTGAATCGTATCAATTGTTGGTGCATAAGTTGATGGACGACCAACGCCATTTTCTTCAAGAGCTCTAACTAAACTAGCTTCAGTGTATCTTGCAGGTGGCTGGGTAAAAAGTGCTGACGGTCATCAGTTTTTCTTAAGCTTAACCTTATCGCCTTCGTTTTAACTCAGGCAATTCATTATTCTTTTCCTTTTTGGTTATCGTAAACCTTAGTAAAGCCAGCAAACTTAAGTTTTGATCCAGTTGTTCTAAAAGGTAACATCATTTTGTTCAATATCTGCTCTTACAGTGTCGTAAACAGCTGGTGTCATTTGACTAGCAATAAATCTTGACCAAATTAAAGTGTAGAGGCGATATTCTTCAGTTGTTAGATATTCTTTAACTGAAGCTGGTGTTCTAAAAAGCTGAAGTTGGGCGAATTGCTTCATGGGCGTCCTGAGCATCAGCATCGTTTTTAAAGTGTTGCGGCTTGATTGCTGCATAATTTGCACCATATTCTTCATGGATAAATTTTGAAGCTTCATGCTTAGCAACATTAGCAATACGCTTAGAATCAGTACGCATATAAGTGATTAAACCAACTGATCCCTTACCAAAGGTTGACCCTTCATAAAGAGATTGAGCAATTCTCATTGTTCGACGAGTACGATATCCTAAACGCTTGTTGGCTTCTTGCTGCATAGTTGAAGTAGTAAAAGGAGCAGCAGGCTGACGTCTTCTTTCTTTCTTAACTACTTTGGTAACTTCAAAGTTCTTACGTTTATCAATCTGTTTTAAGATATCCTGAACTGCTTCATTATTTGGTAAGTCTTGCTTTTTTACCCTTAATGCCATAAAAGGCACCCTTGAATTTTTCCTTACCCTTTTTCAAAATCAGCATCAATTGTCCAGTATTCTTCTGGCTTAAAGTTCTTAATCTCGTTTTCACGGTCAATTACTAACTTCAAGGCAATTGATTGAACACGTCCAGCAGACAAGCCCTTCTTAACTTTTTTGCCACAAGATAGGGCTGATTGAATAACCAACCAAGCGGTCAAGAACACGCCGTGCTTGTTGAGCATCGACAATATCCATATCAATGGTTCTAGGATTCTTAAAGGCATTTTTAACCGCATCTTTAGTAATTTCGTTAAAAGCAACGCGGTTGTGCTCTTTAGGATCTAAGTTTAAAGCATGAGCTACGTGCCAAGCAATAGCTTCTCCTTCACGATCGGGGTCAGAAGCAAGATAAACATACTTCGCTTTTTTAGCTTCGCTCTTTAATTCTTTAATCGTATCGCCTTTTCCGCGAATGGAAATATACTTTGGTTCATAGTCGTGTTCGACGTCAACTCCCATTTGGGACTTAGGCAAATCGCGAATATGACCTTTTGAGGCGATAACATGATAATTTCTACCTAAATATTTTTCAATTGTCTTAGCCTTATGTGGAGACTCGACAATAACTAAATTCTTTTTATATTTTCGTTTAGTAGGCATAAATGCCCCTTCCTTGCACAATTTCTACCAAATTCTAAAATACCAAAAATTTCACTCTTGTCAACTAAAGCAAGTTTCTAAAATCAGCATTAACTAGTGGATATGCACCAGCAGCAATTAGCTCGTTAGGCCCCTCCGATAGGGACTTGAGACTGGTCCAGGAACCGCAAAAAATATTGCGATTTTCTTCTAAAGCAATATTTGCAGTAATTAAAGAACCAGATCTTTTCTAGCTTCAGTGACAATTATATTTTTACTTAAACCCGCAAGAATGCGATTACGTTCAGGAAAGCGATAAGGACGCGGGGGTGTGTCTGGTAAATATTCACTAATTAATAAACCCTTAGCCACAATTTCTTCTTGCAATTCCTTATTTTCTTGCGGATAAAAATGATTCAATCCATTTCCAACTATGGCAATTGTTTTACCATTATTTTTCAAGGTTTCCTGATGAGCAATCCCATCAACTCCGCGAGCCAAACCACTAGCAATTACAAAATCTTGCTCTATTAGTTGCGGAATTAACTGTTTTAAAACAAACCGGTTGTAATTTTGGGTTGTCTTGCGCCAACTATAGTCGTAATTTCTTTTTAAGCAAGGATAAATCTCCTCTAGTAAAAAGAATCGTCGGTGCATTGTACATCTCGCGGAGTCCTTCTGGATAGATTGAATCAAAGATAGTGACAACATCACACTGCAATTTAATTCTTTCAATCCAAGAATTAAATTTATCATTTCTCATCGCAGCTAAAACAAGATTTTGGATATTTGATTTTAATGATAAACTCTATTTTGTCAACTGTTACTTCTTCGCCAGCCGTAAAATTTTCAGCGATTTTACCCAAAGTTGTAGTACCGACACCATGTTGCAATTTTAATCTTAAGCAAAATTTTTTAAATTATAAAATAAAACCTCCACTATCAAGTACGCAAAAGTGAAGGTTTATTTTTTATTTATTTTTCGTATTCGCTAACTGGTGCAAAAGATCGACGATGAATTGGCGTTGGACCATACTTTTTCAAGGCTTCCATGTGCTCACGTGTACCATACCCTGCATTGTGCTTAAAATCATACTCTGATAAACTTCGCCATAGGCATCCATTAAATTGTCACGGAAAACTTTAGCCACAATACTAGCAGCAGCAATTGAATTAGACTTAGCATCCCCGTGAATCAATTTGATTTGTGGAATATTCAGTGGTACATTCATCGCATCGACTAACAAGGCAGCTGGCTTTTTAAGCCTTGAACAGCATGCGCCATTGCCAGGCGATCAGCTTCATAGATGTTAATCCGATCAATTACATCATTATTAGCTAAGCCAACGCTAACGCTGACTGCTTTGGCCAGAATTTGAGAAAAAAAAAGCGCCTTTTCTTTTAGGGGATAGTTTCTTTGAATCGTTAACGTCAATCAAATCAAAATTATGGGGCAAAATAACAGCAGCTGCAACTACAGGCCCGGCTAGTGGTCCTCTTCCACTTCGTCAACTCCAGCAACAAGTTGATTTTTTGCCAAAATTCTTCATAAGAAAAACGATTTTGAAACTGAGCAAGTGCTTGCGCACGTTTGCTGTCTTTTTCGTAACTAACCAAGAGCTAGAACACGCCTTTTCTTTCGTCAGCACGTAATTCTTCTAATTGTTCGCTGCTTCTCCTTGAAGCAAGTTTTTATTTCAGTAATGGTCATCTAAGATCAAACGTAATCCTTCCAATTTTCCCTTTACGTAAACGTTGAAGCATAAAGAGTGAAAACTTGTCATAATCATCCCGCATATTTATTATTCAGTAATAGTAATAAAATCCGATTAGACATATTTTCAAGCTCTCCTCACTAGTTGCTTGGGCAAATTTGGCAAAGACTTTTGATAGTTTTGCTTCAAAAATTCAATTACAAATAAGGCGACGTCATCAGGATG
>VOFH01003200.1_pt1 | contig 41599 bp, 50 predicted proteins | sample 5384091 | NCBI WGS metagenome assembly VOFH01 (sample SAMN12384727, study PRJNA508395) | human gut metagenome | isolation source: healthy gut G | host: Homo sapiens
GAAAGAAATTCACTTAGACAGATATGAAAAGAGAACTTACTATTATTACTTTTGCTTGTTTTGTCTGGTCAATGTTTGCCATGCAAAAGCGAAAAAGACACTTTTTACCGTTTTCCAATTAAACCTGTGGCATGGATGTACTAAAGTACCCAACGGAGATCAAGGCATTATTGTACTGGATCAGATGGATGCGGATGTCGTTTTTCAGTGCGAAATCAGAGGACGGAAAACAAGTTTATCCCTCATGTGATCGAAGAACTGGAGAAAGAGGAAAACACTATTATGGAGAAACATTGATTCGCAATCGGTGTTTTGAGTAAATTCGCCGGATAGCATGACTAAATGCTGCATCGTAAATTCCCGGTGACGAAGGTCGTGCTATGGTGAAATGGTTGCAACAATCGAAGGCCAACCCGTATCTTTCTTACTCTTGTCATCTGATTACCGGGCATTATCAGTGCTATATGCCACGCGGATATAATGGTACTACCTGGAAGAAGATGGAATGCCGATAACGGATGAGAAGAAGAAGTCTTGAAAGCAAACAGACAGTCTTTTTCGGGATGAAACCATCCGTGCTTTATTCAGGAAGTACAATCTGACATTCAACAAGGCCGCCCGATAATCATGGGAGGAGATTTTAATGACCCTCTCATTTAGACTGGCAGGCAGATACAAAGGATTTGTGGGATCATAATGGGCTTATCATTCATTGGGACTGCTCAATGATGCTGAAGCAAAGCAGGATTCAAAAGATGCTTATCGTGAAAAATTTCCCAATACAGTTCGATATCGGTTTTACATTCCCTGCCGGAAACAAACTCGCAGAAGAGGCTAAACTGGAAAAGTTAGCTTGGGCGCCTGAGGCAGACGAACGTGACCGGATTGATTTCATTTATTATTATCCATTGAGTCGATGCTTTCCATGAAGGATAGCAAGTTGGTAGGTCCCTAAACCGAAACAGTTGTCCGGGGGAAAACGATTCTAAGGATAAGATTCTGACGCCTTCTTGTATTTGGCCCAGCGACCATAAAGGGAATCTTGCTACATTTAAGATTCGGAAAAACGGTAATAGTATATTGAATAGACATCTACAGGATGATATACATACTCTGTTAAACGCTTTATCTAATTATCTTTGCATTGAAAGGAGACACACCATGAAGCTGATTGAAAATAATATCCAAAAGATAATTGACCTATGCAAAAAACATAAGGTACATAAATTATTTGTCTTTGGTTCTGTTCTTACGAGTCGTTTTAATGACAACAGCGATGTTGATTTAGTAGTAGATTTTAATAAGGCAGAAGTAAGCGATTACTTTGATAATTTCTTTGATTTCAAATATGCTTTAGAGAATCTGTTTGGCAGAGAAGTTGATTTACTGGAAGAACAAACGATTAAGAATCCATATCTGAAGAAGAATGTAGATGCAACTAAAAAACTTTAATCTATGGATGAATTAATAAAGAAACATTTACAAGATATTCTAACTGCTATTGAAGAAGTAGAAAGGTTTCTTCGGCAATACTCCTAAAGTTTATGATGACTTCTATAGTAACCTATGCCTTAGACGAGCCGTTGAAAGGAATATAGAAATCATTGGTGAAGCTATGAATAGAATACTAAAAGTTGATAAGGATATAGCTATAACCAATTCTCGTAAAATAGTAGATGCCAGAAATTATATCATACATGGCTATGATAGTCTATCTGTAGATATACTTTGGAGCATGGTTATTAATCATCTGCCAAAGCTTAGAAATGAAGTCATAACATTACTAAAGACATGAGATTAGTTACACAAAATTGTGGACAGTGCCGTATAAAAAAGCGAAAAGACAGCATCATCATTCTGAGCGGAAAAAGGCAAGGTAAACGAATGTTTTTCCCAATAGGCTTGTACTTCAGAGCCCGATTCCGAACGGCTGATACAAGACAATAATACATCCGGATTCTCTCTTTTATACGTATCATAAACTTTCTGAATAACCGGAAGTTCTTTCTGACAATCGGACAATCCGTATGAAAAAGACAATCACTCCAACCTTTCCTGCTAAATGACTGCGTATTCAACACCCCCATCACTCATCTCTACCGAAAACTGAGGAAGGGCGTCACCGGCAACAAGAGCAAAAGTCTCCCCTGTCATCATCATCATCCGTGATACAGGAAGAAAAAACTGCCAGAACGATACATAGCAATATCACCACTTTGCTTCTTATTTCCACTTTCATATCTTTCTTCGTTAGTTATGCAACTCCCAAAAAGCTCTACCTCAAATACCAATGTCGAAAAAGCCGGAATCGGACCGGATGCACGGGTTCCGTATCCCATCGTGTAAGGTATATAGATGATCCATTTATCTCCCGCACGCATCCGTTGGAGCGCCAGTTGCCAACCATCTATTACATCGCAGAGGCGAAATGCTTCCGGACAATTACGTTCATAAGAATTATCGAACACCCGACCGTCAATCAGGCTTCCTTTGTAATGCACGGTAACAATACTCGCGCACATTAGGAAAACAGTCCCCGTACCGGTCTCCAAAACCTTATAATAGATGCCTGCAAGGCAAGGCATAAACACCTTCCTGCGATGACAATTTTTTAAGAACTCCAAATTCGTCTCTTTATATTCTTGCTTTCTTCCCATAAATACATGATTTGAATGTAAAAAGTAAGCAGATTTAAGAGAATTCTTCCATAAAAACTGTATATTTGTTTGTTGAATCATAAAACCTCATCGCTATGGGACAAATTAAAACCAGATGCAGCACTGCTGCCGGACTATTCTTTGATTCTTTTGACAGTAATTCCGGGATTTTCGTCCTGTAAAAGTAATCAGAAAGATATTATTCCTTCTGCCGAATACGCTCCATACGTCAATGCTTATACGGGAGGAGTGATTTCGCAGAATTCAACCATACGCATAGAGTTGACACATGACCAACCCATGGTAGATCTGAACAGTGAGTTAAAAAACAATCCGTTCAGCTTTTCCCCTTCATTAAAAGGAAAACGTACTGGGTAAGCAACAACACCATTGAGTTTGTCCCCGAAGAAGGGGCACTGAAACCAGGCGCCTTTTTACGAAGGAACCTTCCACCTGGGAGATTTCGTCGATGTAGACAAAAAAGCTGGAAGAATTCAACTTCTCCTTCCGCGTGCAGGAACGAAACTTTAGTATTCATACCGATCCGATAACCGTCACAGCCACCCAGCCGGACCAAGTGACCGTAACGGGTGAAATACGCTTCAGCGATGTAGTGAAAAAAGAGGAAGTAGAGAAAATGCTCACAGCCGGAAGCGAAAAGAACAAAAGCTATCCGATTGAAATCACCCAGACAGATCACCCGACCCGATACGCATTCAGCATCAGTCAGATAATCAAAGAAGCGGAAGATTACCCAACTGGAAATTACTGCCAAAGGCAATCCGGCAGGCATCGACCGTACCCAAAACGAAAGTATTCTGATCCCGGCAAAGAACAGTTTCCGCTTCCTGTCCGCCGTACGCATCGACCAACCGGAAAACGGAATTGAGATTGTTTTCTCCGCTCCTTTATCCAATACACAGGACTTGAAAGGACTGATTGAGATTCCGGAAGTCTCTTCATCTATTTTCCAGATCAAAGAAAATAAAGTATTCGTTTACTTCGAAACCGGCAAACTGAACAAACTGACGTTGAATATCCATGAAGGAATAAGAAACAGCCAGGACAAACCGCTGGGCACTTCCCACTCCATCTCATTCAGTGAACTGAACCTGAAACCGCAGGTAGAAATGGCTACTTCCGCCGCTATCCTGCCCAATTCGAAAAGTCTGATCATCCCCTTCCGTGCCGTCAATCTATACGCTGTGGATTTGAGCGTGATCCGCATTTTCGAGAACAATGTATTGATGTTCATGCAGAACAACTCGCTCTCCTCAGCCAATGAATTGCGACGTTCGGGACGACTGGTTTATAAGAAGACATTGTGGCTGGCGAAAGATTCTTCCAAAGATGTGCACCGCTGGGAAGACTATTCGATAGACCTTGCCGGATTAATCCACCAGGAACCGGGTGCCATCTATCGTGTCATACTTTCATTTCGTCAGGAATACTCCGCTTATCCTTGGGGGAAGTGAAAACAAGGAAATGCAGTTCGCGGACAACAAGTCTTCCGACAACCTGACCAAAGTCAGCGGAGAGACATTGTCGGAAGACGATGAAGCGGTATGGGACACCCGGAAACATACTATTATTATAACGGCAGCGTGCCGATGGACTGGAGCCAGTACCGATGGACAGAACGGATAATCCCTGCCATTCGTCCTACTATATGAATTCCGACCGGATAGCTGCCTGCAATATGCTTTGCCTCCAATCTGGGAATGATTGTGAAACGTAATTCACTGAATAAGTTGTGGATTGCGGTAAATAACATTCTGGATACGAAGCCGGTAGCGAAAGCACAGGTAACGATTTATAACTTCCAGCTTCAGCCGATTGGAAAGGGAGAGACGAACGGTGAAGGGCTGGTAGAAATCACTCCGAAGGAGTTCCTTTCATAGCGGTAGCCGAAGCGGACAAGCAAAAGGCATATGTACGCGTGGTCGATGGCGAAGAGCAGTCGGTCAGCCGGTTCGATGTGGGAGGAAAAGACATTCAGAAAGGTCTGAAAGGATTTATCTATGGCGAGAGAGGCGTATGGCGTCCGGGAGATACACTGCATATTTCCTTCATGCTGGAAGACCGGGAGAAACGCATTCCGGACAAACATCCGGTAGCATTGAGATTTACAATCCAAGAGGACAGTTCTATACCAAAATGATCTCTACGCAGGGTACAAACGGATTTTATACATTTGCCGTGCCCACACAAGCCGACGATCCCACCGGATTATGGAATGCCTACGTGAAAGTAGGAGGAACTGCCTTCCACAAGAGTCTGCGCATCGAAACCATCAAGCCGAACCGTCTGAAGATTACACTGGCTTTACCAACCATCCTTCAGGCTTCGAGCAAAGACGTATATGCCCCCCGCTTACTTCTTCATGGCTGACGGGAGCCACCGCATCGCGGCTGAAAGCAAAGGTCGAAATGTCCTTATCAAAGGTCAATACGCAGTTCAAGAACTACGGGCAATACCTGTTCAACAATCCGGCAACGGACTTTACGACCGTCCGGGCGGATGTGTTCAACGGGGTACTGGATGCGGAAGGAAGAGCAGGCGTCAATATACAGCTTCCGGTAGCAACGGGTGCTCCGGGCATGCTGAATGCAACGCTCACCACCCGTGTTTTCGAACCGGGAGGAGATGCAAGCATTTACTCGCAGACTGTTCCCTTCTCTCCGTTCACATCGTATGTGGGCATCAATCTGAACCAGCCGAAAGGAAAGTATATCGAAACAGACAAAGATCATGTGTTTGACATCGTGACGGTCAACGATCAGGGACAGCCGGTGAACCGTTCCAATCTGGAATATAAAATCTACCGCATCGGCTGGAGCTGGTGGTGGGAGAACAGCGGTGAATCTTTGGCACTTACATCAACAACAGTTCCATCACACCCGTTGCCAGCGGCAACTTACAGACAAGAGGCGGGAAAGCATCCTTCAAGTTCCGCATCGATTATCCGGATTGGGGACGCTATCTGGTGTACGTGAAAGACCGTGAAAGCGGACACGCTACCGGAGGAACCGTCTACATCGACTGGCCGGAATGGCGGGGACGTTCGAGCAAAACTGATCCCAGCGGTATCAAAATGCTTGCTTTCTCTCTGAACAAAGATTCGTATGAAATTGGAGAAACAGCCACAGCCATTATTCCTGCAGCAGCGGGAGGACGTGCACTGGTATCCCTCGAAAACGGTTCGACCGTCTTGCAGCAGCAATGGCTCGAAGTGTCCGATCAGGAGATACGAAACTCACCTTCAAGATTACACCGGAAATGGCTCCGAATGTTTATCTGCATATCAGCCTGTTGCAGCCTCATGCGCAGACAGTCAATGATCTGCCGATCCGTATGTACGGCATTGCTCCGGTATTTGTGACCAACCGTCAGACGATTCTGCAACCGCAGATCAAGATGCCGGAAGTGCTGCGTCCGGAAACTGACTTTAACGTGACTGTCAGCGAGAAAAGCGGAAAACCGATGACTTATACACTGGCGATTGTGGATGACGGTCTGCTCGATCTGACTAACTTCAAGACGCCCGACCCGTGGAACGAGTTTTATGCACGCGAGGCTCTCGGCATCCGTACATGGGATATGTACGACGATGTGCTGGGTGCTTCCGGCGGACGTTACAGTTCATTGTTCAGCACAGGTGGAGATGCCTCGCTGAAACCGGCAGATACCAAAGCCAACCGTTTCAAAACCGGTGGTCAAATTCATCGGTCCCTTTCTATCTCGCAAAAGGTAAGCAACAGACACATACGTTGAAGCTTCCGATGTATGTGGGTTCTGTACGTGCGATGGTAGTTGCCGGACAGGACGGCGCTTACGGAAATGCGGAAAAGACTGCATTTGTGCGGACACCGCTCATGCTGTTGTCTACTCTGCCCCGTGTATTGAGTACGCAGGAAGAAATTACCGTTCCGGTAAATGTATTCGCTATGGAGAACCAAGTGAAGAACGTGACCGTATCGCTGGAAGCATCCGGCGCAGGCGTACAGATCACGGGCAATCGCCAGCAGTCACTCACTTTTGACCAGCCGGGTGACCAACTGGCATACTTCACTCTGAAAACAGGCAGCAAAACCGGAAAGGCAACCATCCACCTGACGGCAAGCGGTAACGGACAGCAGACAAAAGAAACGATCGAAATAGAAGTCCGGAATCCGAATCCGGTGGTTACCTTACGCAACAGCCAATGGATAGAAGCCGGTCAGGAGGCCGAACTGTCATACACACTGGCAGGTTCTTCTTCGGCTAACAATCAGGTGCAACTGGAAGTCTCCCGCATACCTTCGGTAGATATCAGCCGTCGGTTCGACTTCTTATACAACTATCAGCATCATTGTACAGAACAACTGACTTCCAAAGCATTACCTCTCTATTCGTCTCCCAGTTCAAGGCAGTGGACGAACAGGAGGCCGAGAAGATAAAGACGAATGTACAGGAAGCTATCCGGCAGATTTATGGTCGTCAGCTTCCCAACGGCGGATTTGTATATTGGCCGGGCAACGCCGTCGCCGACGAATGGATCACTTCTTACACGGGTATGTTCCTGACACTGGCACAAGAAAAGGATACGCCGTTCATTCGAATGTACTGAACAAGTGGAAGCGTTTCCAACGTGCCGCCGCACAGAACTGGCGGATGCCGCAGGATGCAAGCAACTGGCAGATATGGCAATCGGAATTGCAACAGGCTTTCCGCCTCTATACCCTTGCACTGGCCGGTGCACCGGAATACGGAGCCATGAACCGCATGAAGGAACAGCCGGGACTCTCCATCAAGCCAAATGGAGACTGGCAGCCGCCTACGCGCTGACCGGTAAGATGAAACCTGCCGAAGAATTAGTATACAACGCAGAAACGACCGTCATTCCTTATTCTTCCATGAATCTGATTTACGGTTCGTCCGACCGGGATGAAGCAATGATTCTGGAAACGCTCATTCTGATGAAACGGGATCGGGATGCGTTGCAACAGGCAAGAAGGTATCACAGAATCTGGCACAGGAGAACTGGTTCAGCACGCAGTCTACCGCCTTTGCCCTGATGGCAATGGGACGCCTTGCGGAGCAATTATCCGGTACACTGGATTTCACATGGAACTGGAACGGCAAGCAACAGCCCGCCGTGAAATCTGCCATAAAGCCGTATTTGAAAAGGAGATAGCTACTTCTCCGAAATCGGGAACAGTCTCTGTGAAGAACAAGGGCAAAGGAGCATTGAGTGTAGACCTGATTACACGTACCCAATTGCTGAATGATACGCTGCCAGCCATTGCCGATAATATCCGGCTGGATGTGAAATACACAGATATGGCAGGTTCACCGATTTCCGTGGAAGACATCAGACAGGGAACAGACTTTATGTCTGCGGTCACCCTATCCAATATCAGCGGTACTTCCGATTACAGCAATCTGGCACTGACCCATATCATACCGTCCGGATGGGAAATATATAATGAACGGATGATTATTCCGGAAGCATCCTCTTCCAATTCTAATGAAGCGAATACTCCGGAAAGTTCAGCCGATAAGTACACCTATAAAGATATTTACAATCATTTCGGCTGCGACGGGGTGAATCGAAAACATTTACCGTAAGGTTGCAGGCAACTTATGCAGGTAACTTCATTCTTCCGGCCATTCAGTGCGAAGCTATGTACGACGCAGCGGTACAGGCACGCACCAAAGCGGGAAGAACCACTGTCAGCCGCTAATGTAGATTCTGTGCATGGAACAAACTCGGTTCATGGGAGACAAGATATTGAATTTCTTCAAACATTTATCCGTCACTAAAAAGTATTGCTCGGCATTCTTACTCTTTTGGTGACAGGATATATCTTTTGTCTTCCCCGCCACCTGTTTCATGTCCCCTACTCCACAGTAGTGACGGAGCGGAACGAGGAACTGCTGGGTGCACGCATCGCCTCCGACGGCCAATGGAGATTCCCTCCCGAAACACGACTCCGGAAAAGATCAAGGAATGCCTCATCACTTTCGAAGACAAACATTTCTACCACCATTGGGGAGTCAATCCGTTCGCTATCGGAAGAGCTTTCTATCAGAATGTGAAGAATAAACGCATCGTAAGCGGAGGCAGCACGCTGACCATGCAGACCATCCGCCTGGCACGAAAACGAATCGAGCACCTTCCGTGCGAAAATGATTGAAATGATCTGGGTCACCCGACTGGAATTTCGCGCTTCCAAAGAGGAGATTCTTTCCATGTATATCTCCCATGCCCCTTTCGGGGAAATGTAGTGGGACTGGATGCCGCTGCGTGGCGCTACTTCGGACATTCTGCCGATGACTTATCGTGGGCGGAGTCTGCCATGCTTGCCGTTCTTCCCAACGCGCCCGCCATGATTCATCTGTCCAAAGGACGGAAAACGTTGCTTGACAAACGAAACCGCCTGCTGAAACAGCTTCTCGAAAAGAAAACCATCGATTCCTCTACCTACGAACTGGCTATCAGCGAGCCACTTCCCGACGAGCCTCATCCGCTCCCACATATCGCACCGTACCTGGTCAGCCGGTTCTATCAGGAACGAAACGGCGAATATTCCCGTTCGACCATCAACAAAGGGTATCCAGACCCAATAGAAGACCTGGCGGAACGATGGAGTAACGAATTCGGGCGAAGTGATATTCGCAATCTGGCCATTCTGGTGATTGACATTCCGAGCAATCAAGTGGTGGCATACTGCGGTAACGTCCATTTCGACCGGAAGCAGGGAGGAAATCAAGTGGACGTCATTCAGGCTCCGAGAAGTACGGGCAGTATTCTCAAACCTTTCTTATATTACGCAATGTTACAAGAAGGAAGTTTACTGCCGGATATGTTGCTGCCGGACGTACCTGTCAATATCAACGGATTTACGCCACAGAATTTCAGTATGCAGTTCGAAGGAGCTGTTCCCGCTTCGGAAGCTCTCGCGCGTTCATTAAATATTCCCGCAGTCACGATGCTGCAAAGATACGGAGTCCCTGAAGTTTCATAGCTTCCTGCAACAGATCGGGCTAAAACCATCAACCGTTCTTCTTCCCACTATGGTTTATCACTTATTCTGGGAGGAGCGGAAGCCACTTTATGGGATGTAACAAACGCATATGCAAATGGGACGCAGTTTGTTGCGGAACTGCCGATTCAAAGGTCTTGCAGCCTGTTGCTCCCGACAAGCCGAATGATAGTAGAAGAATCTAAAACAGGGCCGTACAGCATTTTGGGATAAAAGGTGCCGTATGGCAGACATTCGATGCCTTGAAAGAAGTCAACCGTCCCGAAGAGATTGACTGGAAATCCATTCCTTCCATGCAGACCATTGCATGGAAAACCGGAACGAGCTACGGATTCCGGGATGCTTGGGCAGTGGGTGTTACGCCCCGCTATGCAGTCGGCGTATGGGTAGGAAATGCCACCGGAGAAGGAAAACCCGGGCTGGTAGGTGCACAGACAGCCGGCCCCGTACTATTCGATATTTTAATCTGCTCCCCTTCCTCTTCGTGGTTTGAACGTCCTGACAGCATTTTGTCGAAGCAGAGGTCTGCCAAATCGGGACATCTGAAAGGACGGTTCTGTGATGAAACGGACACATTCTTGTTTTACCGGCAGGACTGCGGACAGAGGCATGCCCCTATCACCATCTCGTCACTTTATCAGCCGATGAAAGCCAGCGTATTTATGAAAATTGCGCCACCACGGAGCCTACGCTTCGGGAAAAGCTGGTTCACACTGCCACCCGTATGGGAATGGTATTACAAGCAACATCATCCGGAGTATAAACCGCTGCCTTTTTAAAGCCGGATGCGGAGAAGATACTTTCTGCCGATGCAATTTATATCCTCCGATGAACGCACGCATCAAACTGCCCAAGCAACTGGATGGCAGCAAAGGTTTCCTGACTGTAGAACTGGCGCACAACAATCCTAACGCTACCGTTTTCTGGCATCTTGACGAGACCTACCAAGCGCAGACACAGGACTTTCACAAAATCTCCCTGCAACCCGCCGCCGGCAAACATTCGCTGACGGCAGTAGACGGTGAAGGAAATACCATCTCCACCACTTTCTTTTGTTGAGTGATATTCATTATCTTTGCGGCATGAAACAGTCATTGAAAGAAAACGGAGGTCTGCCGGCATCCATCCTGTGGACGCTCGCCATTGTGGCAGGAGTCTCGGTAGCCAACATCTATTATATCCAACCGCTGCTAAATATGATACGCCATGAACTTGGCATATCAGAATTCCGTACCAACCTGATTGCCATGGTCACACAGATAGGCTATGCAGCGGGACTCTTGTTTATCACTCCCTTAGGTGATTTGTATCAGCGGAAAAAGATTATCCTTGTCAATTTCTTTGTCCTGATATCCTCCCTGCTGACGATTGCTTTGGCAGATAATATCCATCTGATACTCCCTTGCTTCGTTCTTCACCGGAGCCTGCTCCATGATTCCGCAGATATTCATTCCCATAGCCGCCCAGTTCTCCCGTCCGGAAAACAAAGGCAGGAATGTCGGGATCGTCCTATCGGGCTTGCTGACCGGAATCCTTGCTTCACGGGTGGTCAGCGGATTCGTCGGCGAACTGTTCGGATGGCGCGAAATGTATTACATCGCCGCAACCATGATGTTCGTCTGCGCGATTGTTGTATTCAAAGTCCTTCCCGATATTCAGACCAACTTCCGGGGCAAAGTACGGCGACCTGATGAAATCCCCTGCTGGCTTTGGTGAAAGAGTTTCCGCAGCTACGCATTTATTCCATCCGTGCGGCGTTAAACTTCGGTTCCCTCCTTGCCATGTGGTCCTGCCTTGCCTTCAAGATGGGGCAAGCCCCTTTCATGCCAACAGCGACATCATCGGTTTGCTGGGATTATGCGGTGTGGCGGGAGCATTAACCGCCTCCTTTGTGGGGAAATACGTAAAGAGAGTGGGTGTCCGCCGCTTCAACTTCATCGGTTGCGGACTGATCCTCTTTTCATGGCTACTCTTCTTCGTCGGAGAAAACACCTACCTTGGTATCATTCTGGGAATTATCATCATCGACATAGGTATGCAGTGCATCCAGCTCAGTAATCAGACCAGTATCTTCGAACTGTCACCCCTGAGCCTCCAACCGCATCAATACAATTTTCATGACGACCTACTTCGTCGGCGGTTCCCTGGGAACCTTCCTTGCGGGTACATTCTGGCAATTGCACGGATGGCATGGTGTTATTGGAATTGGAGCTACACTGACCTGCATTTCTTTACTAATTACAACTTTGTCGAAGAAGTGAGTCAACAAAACGGAGCAGTAAACCGTTTAATACAAAAAAAGGGAAACATGAAATACGGAGTTAACAAAGAAATCTTACTTATCACAGCAGGCACCGTCTGGATTATCGCCGGTGCCAATATCTTGCGAATAGGCATCGTTACATGGCTTAATAACTCCGAAGGCTGGATGTTCAAGATAGGAGAAGCAACCATCGTCTTTCTGCTGTTCTTCGTATTAATCTTCAAAAGACTCTATTACAAGCATACTCAAAGGATCGAACGGAAAAAGGAACAGAAGAACTGCCCTTTCTCCTTCTTCGATGTCAAAAGCTGGATCGTCATGATCTTTATGATCTGTATGGGCATCACCATCCGCAGCTTCCACCTGTTGCCCGAAAGTTTTATATCTGTCTTCTACACAGGACTGTCCATCGCACTGATCCTGACCGGCGTACTCTTCATCCGTTACTGGTGGCTGAGGCGCAAGACGAATCCGGTGTAACAGGAAAGCATCTATATTCCAATAAAATATAAACTTATAATAAATTTTATTGTGCTGTCCGGCAAGGCAAAAAGAATTCTGTCTTTTTATTGTATCTTTGCGCGACCAAAAAATAAAGAAATGATTCCAACCCAACAGGATATTGCCGAATTCACCCGCTTTCAACGAAACGAGATAACAGAAAGCATCTTATATGAACGGCTCGCATCTATCGAAAAAGACGAGAATAACCGCAAAACGCTCCGACTGATAGCAGCAGAAGAAAAGTCGCATTACGCTATCCTCAAGAAATATACAGGAAAAGAAATCGGTCCGGACTATAAGCGTATCGCCCGTTTTACTTTTTGGCACGCATACTAGGTATCACATTCGCCATCAAATTAATGGAGTCCAGTGAGGAAAATGCCCATAATAATTATGATAAATATGCCCATATACCGGACCTACAACGGCTGGCACATGAAGAAGAAGTGCACGAGCAAAAGTTGATTTCACTTATCAATGAAGAACGGCTGGAAATATGGGATCGGTCGTACTGGGACTTAATGATGCGCTGGTTGAGTTTACAGGTGCACTGGCAGGTTTCACACTTGCCTTGGTGACAGTAAACTGATAAAGCACTGACCGGCAGTATCACGGGATAGCCGCTGCACTGTCAATGGCATCTTCCGGAATATCTTTCTACCAAATCGGAAGGGGATGATAAGAAACATCCGGTAAAAGCAGCTGTATATACAGGAATCGCCTATCTGATCACGGTAGTGTCACTGGTTACTCCGTTTATACTGATCAGCAATGTAATCGTAGCTTTGGGAGTGATGCTGACCATGGCACTTATCATCATTGCCCTTTTCAACTACTATTATTCCGTAGCCCGTGGAGAAAGCTTCCGAAAGCGGTTTACGGAAATGGCTGTACTCAGTTTCAGTGTGGCAGGTATCCAGTTTCCTGATAGGATACGCTCTAAAATTAGCGGTGTAGTGCCTACGCTTTGATTTATTATTGGAATGCAGATTATCCATCCCAAGTTTCTTCCTGACATCCACCTGTATTATTTGCGTATTGATCTCCGTTATGACCGGAAGTTCATGGACAACGATTGCCACTATCGGTATCGCATTAATGGGGATCGGTAGGGCGCAGGGATTTGAAGAAGGTTGGATTGCTGGAGCGATTATCTCCGGTGCCTATTTTGGCGACAAGGTATCTCCATTGTCGGAAACTACCATATTGGCGGCATCCGTCACAGACACGCCCCTCTTTCCGTCATATCCGCTACATGATGATAACCACGATTCCTTCTCTTGTCATTACCCTGATTATTTTCACCGTAGCGGGATTCTCACATGATGCCAACAATACGCAACATATCACGGAGGTGGCCGCCGCACTGAATGAGAAGTTCCATATCACACCATGGCTTCTGATTGTTCCGGTCGCCACGGGAATATTGATTGCACGTAAGGTACCTTCTATCATTACGCTGTTCCTGTCAACATTGCTGGCAGGCATCTTTGCCCTGATATTTCAACCGGATTTATTACAGGAGATTTCGGGAATGGCTACCTCCGGCTTCGATTCGCTGTTCAAAGGACTGATGATGACCTTCTACGGAAGTACAAGTCTGCACACAGATAATGCCGTTTTGACAGATTTAATCGCTACACGTGGCATGTCCGGCATGATGAATACGATTTGGCTGATCTTATGTGCCATGTGCTTTGGCGGGGCGATGACAGCCAGCGGTATGTTGGGAAGTATCACTTCTATCTTTGTCCGTTTTATGAAGAAAACAGTCAGCGTGGTGGGAGCTACGGTTTGTTCCGGGTTGTTCCTCAATCTGGCAACTGCCGACCAATACATCAGTATCATTCTGACCGGAAATATGTTCCGCGACATTTATGCTAAAAAAGGTTACGAAAGTTGTTTGCTGAGCCGGACGACCGAGGATTCAGTAACCGTTACATCCGTGCTGATCCCCTGGAATACCTGCGGGATGACGCAGGCTACAATACTAAGCGTCCCCACATTGGTATATCTTCCCTATTGTTTTTTTCAACATTATCAGCCCTTTAATGAGTATTGCCGTCGCAGCGATCGGATATAAAATTGCGCGACGCTCGTGAACAATCTGGCACAGACTTTGTTTTTGCAATAAACGGACAACGTATTAAACCTAAACAAAAAAAGTTATGAAAAAGTTTATTGCATTATTAGCATTAGTATTAGTAAGTGCAAGCACGATGATGTATGCACAGGAAAGTAACGCAGCAGCACGCCGCGCAGAAAGAAAAAACTCAAAGAGATGCGGAAAGAGCTAAACTCCGTGCCGAAGAACAGGTGCAGGACATGGCAGCTTATCAACAAGCCGTACAGGCTTTGAAGAATAAACAGTTCGTTCTGGAAGCCAATCAGGTGATCTTCCGTAACGGTATGAGTTCCTTCGTGACTTCCAACACTAACTTCGTCCTGATGAACGGAAACAGAGCCACTGTACAGACAGCGTTCAACACTCCTTATCCCGGCCCTAACGGAATCGGTGGTGTCACAGTAGACGGTAATTCTTCGGACATGAAGATGAATGTCGACAAGAAAGGTAATGTGAACTGCTCATTCAGCGTTCAAGGTATCGGTATCTCCGCTCAAGTATTTATCACCATGAGCAACGGAGACAACAACGCTTCAGTTACAATCAGCCCTAACTTCAGCAACAATAACCTGACACTGAACGGAAATATCATTCCGCTCGACCAGTCCAACATCTTCAAAGGACGTTCCTGGTAATCGGGATACAAGAATCTTGGAACAACTCCGCTACAAATCGCGCAAAATGCGTACATTTGTAGCGGAGTTTTTTTAATTCATTAATTTCCTATGAGAGAATATATCATCGCAGACAATCAGGACATCAGTAAAGCGGGGATGATGTTTCTGCTAAGCAAGCAGAAAGATGTTGCCACCCTCTTAGAAGCTGACAACAAGGCAGAACTGATTCAGCAGCTCCGGTTGTATCCGCAAGCGGTGGTAGTGCTGGATTATACCTTATTCGATTTTGCCGGAGCGGACGAACTGATCGTCCTGCAGGAAAGATTCAAAGAGGTCGACTGGATTCTGTTCTCCGATGAGTTAAGTATCAATTTTCTCCGGCAGGTATTGTTCAGCAGTATGGCTTTCGGGGTAGTGATGAAAGATAACTCAAAAGAGGAAATCATGACTGCTATCCAATGTGCCGGCCGTAAACAACGGTATATCTGCAATCATGTCAGCAATCTGCTGCTTTCAGGCGCTGCTTCTCCTGTAGCCGGCACAATGACAGAAGACCATTTGCTGACGCAGACAGAAAAGAATATCCTCAAAGAAATTGCACTGGGGAAGACGACAAAAGAAATAGCGGCAGAAAAGAACCTCAGCTTTCATACAATCAACAGCCACCGAAAGAATATCTTCCGGAAGCTGGGAGTCAACAATGTGCACGAAGCTACAAAGTACGCTATGAATGCAGGGATTGTGGATTTAGCGGAATACTATATCTAAAAATAATCTACTTCACGGCGTCAATCCCTGCAAGAAGCTCTTCATCCGATTTCCCCACTCCCCACGCAAACCTGCGCAGCCTCATCATAAACAACTCCGAACTGTCCGGGGGCAATGCCTTGCAACTTTTCAGAAGACAAGATACGGAACTGCCTCTCTCCTTCCTGCACAAGTTTCCCTTTCGTAAATTCGGGAGTATGGCGAATCTTGAAAGTGATGTCTATCTCCTTTCCTGCTGACTGCCACGGATTATCCGTAATAAAATGGAAATCGTTGATGCGAAGTTCATTGCCGTATTGTGTTTTCACACCGTAACCACGGGACACATAGATAATATTCTCCTGAATATCTTTCTTTATCACAAACCAAGGACCACCACTTAATCCTAGCCCCTTGCGCTGACCGATCGTATGAAACCAATACCCCCGATGCGTACCCAGTTTCTTACCAGTCTCCAATTCGATAATCATCCCTTCCTTTTCTCCCAAAAAGCGGCGGACAAAATCATTGTAGTTTATCTTTCCGAGAAAGCAAATGCCCTGACTGTCTTTTCTCCGGGCACTCGGTAAGCCTGCATTCAACGCTATCTCACGCACTTCATGCTTCATCAGTCCGCCAATGGGAAACAGCAGCTTGGAAACTTGCAGATAATCTATTTGTGCAAGGAAGTCCGTCTGGTCCTTTACAGGATCTTTCGCTGTCCCGAGCCACGTCTTACCGTTACGTTGCAAGGTAGTGGCGTAATGTCCGGTAGCCGTATAATCAAAGTCTTTTCCGATACGCTGTTCAAAGCAGCCAAACTTAATAAGTTTGTTGCACATCACATCCGGATTGGGTGTCAGCCCCTTCTTAATCTTATCAATGGCATAGGCCGCCACATTGTCCCAATACTCGCGATGTAAATCCACCACCTCCAAAGACAGACCGTATTTACGGGCAGTAGCGGTAGACAATTCAATATCTTCCTCTGCCGAACAATCCATATATTCCGCCCCGTCCATGCCGATCTTAATATAAAAAAGAGTCGGCTTGTATCCTTGCTCACAAAGGAGATGTACGACCACCGAACTGTCGACACCTCCCGATAATAATGCAGCTATATCCATCCAAAAATCCTATTAATACCTATTGATAACTTTGATATGGCAAAGATAAGGCCATATCCGCTAACAACCAATCACACATTGAAGGCATTTTTATACCATAAATGTGGTAGATAAGCAAAGTATTTCCTACATTTGCACAGTGAAAAGCTTTTTATAATGACAAAATTAAGAAAGATAATCCTTATACCTGCCCTGGTTATCGTATCTATCAGCGGCTTTTTCTCCTGCGGTGTCGACCGCTGGCCGGAGTATGCCCACATGACTGCATTGGACACATGGATGTACGATATCATGCAACAGAACTATCTGTGGTATCAAGACCTACCTTCCTACGATGATGCGAATCTGTTTCTGGAACCTGCCCAGTTCTTGTCAAAAGTAAAGTCGAAGAACGACAGTTATTCGTTCGTCGATTCTGTCATGGAGACTCCGCTGCCAAGCTATGGATTCGACTATTCATTGGTTCGCAACCCGGACATTGACACTGCTTACAACGCACTGATTACTTATGTCATTCCCGGTTCTCCGGCCGCGGCCGTACTGAAACGGGGCGACTGGATTGTGAAAGTAGACACCTCCTATATCAGCAAGAAATATGAAAGCCAACTACTGCAAGGTACGGCCCCCCTGGAAGTTACTTTAGGAAAATATCAATTAGTTCCGCCCACAGAGCCACCGGTAGAAGGTGAAGAAGAAGAAGAAATTTACCGGGTTGTTCCGGTAGGTGATCCGGTAAAGATTGGTGCAGCCGTACCATTGGTAGACAATCCGGTTCACTGTAAGAAAACACTGACACTGACCGATGGAAGTGAAGTCGGCTATCTGATGTACAACAGTTTTACGGCAGGCACCAAAGAGAGTCCGGAAAAATACAACGCCGAATTACGCGAATGGTCGGATGAGCTTGCTCAGAAGAATATTCACGAGGTAATACTCGACCTGCGATACAACAAAGGAGGAAGCATTGATTGCGTACAGTTGTTGAGTACGATGCTTGTGTCTTCTTATTATCTTGACCAGACAATGGGATTTCTGGAATATAATGACAAGAACACGGATAAAGATGTGACCCTGACATTTGACTCCAAACTTTTAAATACCTCCGGCGGCAAGAACCTGGACTTAACAACCCTTATCGTCCTGATTGGCGGAGAAACAGCAGGAGCACCGGAAATGCTAATGCACTGCCTGAACGGAAAGATTCAAAAATTAATAGCTATCGGCAGTTCAACAAAAGGACAAAATGTAGCCACGGAACAATTCATCAACGAAGAATTCCAATGGTCCGTCAATCCGGTTGTAGCTACTATCTATGACTCCGAGCATGATACTTACCCCGGATTCAAACCGACATACTCAGTCAATGCTTCAACAGATTACTTAACTTTCCTGCCTTTCGGTGATGAAAAGGAAACTTTGTTGAGTGTTGCCCTCGGAGTATTGAACGGAACTTATCCGCCTAAAGAAGAGGAAGAAGAAACTCCAAGCACACGAATCAAGATAGAGAAAAGTGTGAATAGTCCTTCGAGCCGGTTGTTCATAGGAGGAAGCGGATTAAGAATCAAATAATAGCCAGACTACAATTTCGGCATTCTTTTGTCAAGAGCAGATTTATGCATCATTAACAGAGAAAGCGGCATTACTCCGCTTTTTCAAAACGCACGCTCTAAATCTACTTAACAGAGCGTCTGTTTCCGGTAAACAGAGCGTCTGTTCCAACCTGACAGAGCGTGTAATTTGTCGTAGTCCGTCAGCTAAAGTGCTTTCATCCCCGAGCTTACGCCCGTTATGAGCCGGGGTCAAGTTCTCACACATCCGGCATACAATAAAAAAAGGAGAAAGCCAATGCTTTCTCCTTCTATCGTAGTTTAACCTCAATCTATTTTATGATTATGTATCCAAAGATACGACATCCAAAAGCTAAAGTCAAGCATTAGCCCTTTTATTTCTTGAAAAACTTATCAAAGAACAGAATCTGATAGTCAATGGAGTTATTCCAATACTTCCCGTTATGTCCGCCGGGACGAGTGATAAAGTCATGGTTAATCTTCCGGGCCAACAGACGGTTATGCAAATCCTTGTTCACATTCAGAAAGAAATCCGCTTCACCACAGTCGATAATGATAGCCAAATCCCCGTTTTCTATCTTGTCAATCTGATTGATAACCGTATGTTCATCCCATACCTTTTTATTGTATGCAAATTCGCCCAACTGTTTCGACATATCCCAGTTCAACGGGAACGGACGGATATCTACCCCGCCACTGGTACTTCCACCGGCACCAAACGTATCTTTATGACGGATAGCGTTCCACATAGCCCCATGTCCTCCCATGCTCAATCCTGTTATGGCACGTCCTTTCCTGTCAGCAATCGTCTTATAATGTCCGTCAATATACTTCACCAGTTCCGATGAAACAAAAGTTTCGTAACGGTAAGACGGATCTTTCGGACTGTCCCAATACCAGCTATTCTTTCCGTCCGGACAAACAAAGATGATTCCTTTTTCATCCGCAATCTGCGGAAGATCCGGTTTCACCCCGATCCATGTTTTAGCATTTCCACCATAACCGTGCAACAGATAAATGACGGGACAAGCCACCGCTTTCTTGCCCAACGCAGCGTCCGGCGTAACGACCACCACCTGTACATCCTTATTCATGGAAGGGCTATTAACTAATAAAGTATCTACTTTGGCAGCAAAAGAGAGGGCCACCAATATCAATAATAAAGCAGCTAACAGAAGATTTCTCTTTTTCATTATACGTATATAGTTAGATTAAATTATTCTTCCTCCTTTTCCTCTGAAGAAGGGAACTTGGCAACAGGCACCTCAAAAGTCCGTTGGCACTGTCCGCAGGTATATTCCCAATGATTATCTCCCGGAGGGGCTGCCGCCAACATGGAAAGTATTGCCGCACCGACAGCACGCAGCCTCTGTCCTTTTTTTAACCTGAACTTAATATCCGACGACCCGCAATAAGGGCAAAGCGTCAATTCTTCGGGCCAGCTTTGGTTCTGCCTCAGCACCTGAACGGCTTTCTCATAATCTTCATCCGCTACCAGAATATCCACTCCCGCTATGCTGCTCACGCAACTCTTATATAAGGTAGAGAAGTTTTCATTGTGCAGAATAGATTCAATCCCTTCGTTCTCCAACGCTCCCTGAAGGATATGTGCCTTCATCGCGTCATTGCAAGTAATCAGTTTTACAGTCTTCATAAGGAATCTGTTTTTATATTTCCCACAAATATAGAACATATTCTTTTTTATTCACTGAATATATCATTCTTTAATACTTTTTTCGTACTTTCGCAGCACTAAACTGCAACCGCATGAAAAGATTGTTGACACTTCTACTGTTTTTCAATACTATGCTCCTTCTGTTGCAAGCACAACCTATGCATCAGATAAAGGGAACGGTGATTGACAAGAATAGTCGTCAGCCATTGGAATTTATCAATGTGATGATTATCGGGCTGAATAAGGGCAGTGTCACCAATGCTGAAGGGCGTTTCACCATTGAACAAGTGCCGCCGGGCATTTACCGCCTGCAAGCATCGGCAATCGGATACAAGAGCGTTACGACCTCCGAATACATCTTATCTACCAAAAACCTGAACATCCCGATAGAAATGGAGGAGAACCTGACCGAACTCGAAGGAGTGACAATCACCGCCTCCCCTTTCCGGCGCGATGTGGAAAGTCCCGTCAGCCTGCGCATTATCGGAATACAGGAAATAGAAAAGAGTCCGGGAGCCAACCGGGATATTTCACGCATCGTGCAATCTTACCCCGGAGTCGCCTTTTCACCGATAGGATACCGCAACGACCTGATTGTGCGAGGCGGGGCGCCTTCCGAAAACCGCTTCTATCTTGACGGAGTGGAAATCCCCAACATCAACCACTTCAGTACGCAAGGCGCATCCGGCGGTCCGGTAGGAATCCTCAACGCCGACCTGATACGGGAAGTAAATTTCTATACCGGCGCTTTCCCTGCGGATAAGGGAAATGCACTTAGTTCCGTACTCGACTTCAAGTTGCGCGACGGAGATATGGAACGCAATTCATTGAAGGCTACACTGGGAGCTTCCGAAGTTTCTTTGGCTTCCAACGGACATATAGGCAAGAAGACTTCCTACTTGGTTTCCGTGCGCCAGTCTTATCTGCAATTCCTGTTTGATATGCTCGATTTGCCTTTCCTGCCAACCTTTACCGATGCACAATTCAAACTGAAAACCCGGTTTAACGAGCAGAATGAACTGACGGTATTAGGACTGGGCGGAATTGATAATATGCGGCTGAATACGAAAGCTGACAGTGAAGACAATGAATATATCCTGAGTTATCTGCCTAAGATAAAACAGGAGACATTTACTGTGGGGGCAGTCTATCGTCATTATGCAGGTGCACACGTGCAATCGGCAGTAGTCAGCCATAGCTATCTGAACAACCGTAATACGAAATATCGCCGGAACGATGAAAGCCATCCGGATAACTTAATGCTCCGCCTCCGTTCCACCGAACAGGAAACGAAACTCCGTCTCGAGAACAGCACTACTTTCCGTAATTGGAAAATCAATCTCGGCATCAATCTGGATTACAGCCAATATACCAACACTACCTTTCAACGGGTGTACACTAACCAGCCGCAAACTTTTGATTATCATACGTATTTAGGAATCTTGCGCTGGGGACTTTTCGGAACGATCAATTACACTTCAATGGACGACCGCTTCACTGCCTCTCTAGGTCTGCGGGCCGACGCCAGTGATTATTCATCGACAATGAAGAACCTTTCCGACCAGCTTTCTCCCCGCCTGTCACTCTCCTATCAACTAGCCGATCATTGGTTTGCAAGCGGAAATGCGGGACTGTATTATCAACTCCCTGCCTACATGGCTCTCGGCTTTAAGAATAATAACGGGACTTTCGCTAATAAATACAACCTCCGTTACATGAAAGTGAGTGAAGGAAGTCTGGGAATCAGTTGGCGAAAGGGAGATACCTTCGAAGCATCCGTAGAAGGATTCTACAAAGATTATGATAAGATCCCTCTTTCCGTAGCGGACGGGATTCCTCTTAACTGCAAAGGAAATGATTATGGAGTAGTCGGTAATGAGTTACTTACTTCCACTGCACAAGGGCGCTCCTACGGTGCGGAGATTTTGGTGAAGTGGCTTATTGCCAAGAAACTGAATCTGGCTTCTTCCTTTACCTTGTTCAAGAGTGAATATCGCAACGATAAAGAAAGCGAATACATCGCCTCCGCGTGGGACAACCGCTATATATTCAATCTGCGAGGAACGTATAATCTTCCGCATCAATGGAGTTTCGGCATGAAGGTAAGCTGCATCGGCGGTGCTCCGTACACTCCTTATGACGAAGCCAAATCGTCTTTGGTATCAGCATGGGATGCACAGGGAAAAGCATATTACGATTACTCGAAATATAACAAAGAGCGTCTCCCCGCTTTTGCGCAGGTGGATGTACGCGTGGACAAAACGTTTTATCTGAAACATTGTATGCTGGGATTTTATCTCGATTTGCAGAACATCACAGTCAGCAAGCTGAAACAGCAGGATGTGCTTATGAGTACCGGCATCATCGAGAACCCGGAAGCTCCGCCGCTGCGCAACGATACAGGATGAAGCGCATTAAACAATCAAGCGGAACATTACTTCCGACACTGGGAATCACATTTGAATATTAACCATAGTTTGAAACATTAATTGAAACGAGAATGAAAAGACAAATTGCTATGATTGCCCTGTTGTTTTTGGGTATGGGAATGACAGCTTCGGCACAATTCGGAAAGAAGTTTAATGTAGGGAAAGCCCTGCAAGCTGGAAAAGACGTAGTATCGGCAGTTACTTTATCAGACGCGGACATCGCCAACATGAGTAAGGAATACATGGTCTGGATGGATGCACACAATCCACTGACAAAACCTGACACTGAATACGGCAAACGTCTGGAGAAGTTGACCGGCCACATCAAAGAAATGGACGGGCTGAAACTGAACTTCGGTGTTTATGAAGTTGTAGACGTGAATGCTTTTGCCTGTGGAGACGGCAGTGTACGTATCTGCGCCGGACTAATGGATGTGATGACTGACGAAGAAGTAATGGCAGTAGTAGGACATGAAATCGGTCACGTTGTACACACTGACTCTAAAGACGCGATGAAAAATGCCTACCTTCGCTCGGCAGTGAAGAATGCAGCAGGTGCAGCCAGCAACAAAGTTGCCAAACTAACTGACTCTGAACTGGGAGCAATGGCAGAAGCTCTTGCCGGCGCACAGTATTCACAAAAGCAGGAAAACGAAGCAGACGAATACGGTGTTGAGTTCTGTGTAAAAAACAACATCGACCCTTATGCCATGGCCAACGCATTGACCAAACTGGCTGAACTGGCAAAAGACGCTCCGAAATCTTCTTATGTACAGAGAATGTTCTCCTCTCACCCGGATACCGCCAAACGCATCGAACGCGCCAAAGCCAAAGCAGACAGCTATAAAAAATAAGGAGTATCTCTCGCTTTATCTTATATAAGAAAGGGAATACAGAGGCGGCTTCACCTCTGTATTCCCTTTCTCACTTCCAATATCCAAAAAGACAACACGATTATTAAATTTTCATTAATATATTACATAGATTTGCATAGTGTCGTGATTTCATGTAATTTCGAGGCTATAACCATTTTAATCCATTTATGGAATTTCTTATTATACTTTTCTTACTCGTACTGAATGGCATTTTTGCCATGTACGAAATCGCGCTGGTATCTTCCAGCAAAGCACGTCTTGAAACTCTTGTAGCCAAAGGTAACAAATCTGCCCGAGGAGTATTAAAGCAATTAGAAGAACCGGAAAAGTTTTTATCTACTATCCAAATCGGTATTACACTTATCGGTATTGTGTCCGGTGCTTATGGTGGAGTTACCATTGCCGACGACCTTGTTCCTCTGTTCTCTCTTATTCCGGGAGCGGAAGCCTATGCACGCAATCTGGCTATGATTACTACCGTGGCAGTGATCACTTATCTTTCTCTTATCATCGGGGAACTGGTACCTAAGTCCATAGCTCTCAGCAATCCGGAAAGATATGCAATCTTATTCAGCCCGATAATGATTCTGCTGACAAAAATCTCTTATCCTTTCGTATGGTTACTCAGTATCTCCACCCGCCTGCTGAATAAACTGATCGGACTGAAAAGCGAAGAACGCCCCATGACACAGGAGGAAATCAAAATGATTCTGCACCAAAGTTCGGAACAAGGGGTGATCGACAAGGAAGAGACGGAAATGATACGCGATGTATTCCGCTTCTCGGACAAACGTGCCAATGAATTGATGACGCACCGCAGAGATGTTGTGATACTTCATCCTGACGACACGCGGGAGAAGGTGATGAAGACTATCGAAGAAGAACATTACAGCAAGTATCTGTTGGTGGACGAACGGAAAGATGAGATAATCGGTGTGGTGTCCGTCAAAGATATTATCCTGACAATGGGCAATCAGAAGGAGTTCAACCTGCGTGAAATAGCCCGTCCGCCTCTCTTTATTCCGGAAAGTTTGTATGCAAATAAAGTTTTAGAGCTATTTAAGAAGAACAAAAACAAGTCGGAGTTGTTGTTAACGAGTATGGTAGCACAGAAGGTATTATCACACTGCACGACCTGACCGAAAGTATCTTTGGAGACATCCTCGAAGAGGACGAAACGGAAGAAGAAGAAATCGTCACAAGGCAGGACGGTTCGATGTTGGTGGAAGCTTCAATGAACATCGACGACTTCATGGAGGAAATGGGAATCTTATCCTATGAAGATCTGGAATCGGAAGACTTCACCACGCTAGGCGGACTGGCAATGTTCTTGATAGGCCGTATCCCAAAAGCCGGAGACATCTTCACTTACAAGAATCTGCAATTCGAAGTAGTGGATATGGACCGTGGACGGGTAGACAAACTGCTGGTCATCAAACGGGACGAGGAGGAATAGAATAAAGAATAAATACGAGCGTAAGCTCACTATATTTATATTAACTTAAAGCACTTAACGATGAAAAAGTAATTATGTTAGCAGCAGTCGTAGCTGCTTTGGCATCTTGCCAGTCAAAAGCCAACAAAGCCGCAGAGGCACAAGCAGACAGTCTTGCCCTCGCTATGACTCCGATTACCGAAATGACAGAAGTCTATGCCGGTACTCTTCCTGCTGCCGACGGTCCGGGTATCGATTACGTGTTAACTCTGAATGCTGCAACTGATGGTGTTGATACCACGTATACACTGGATATGACTTACCTCGATGCAGAAGGTCAGGGACAAAACAAGACTTTCACTTCAAAAGGAAAACAGCAGACTGTACACAAGGTAGTGAACAAAAACCTGTGACTGCTGTTAAGTTAACTCCGAAGGATGGTGAAGCTCCGATGTATTTCGTGATTGTAAATGACACCACTCTTCGTCTGGTGAACGATAGCTTGCAAGAAGCTGTCAGCGATCTGAATTATGACATCATCAAGGATTATTCCAAGTATTGTTTCAACTGATTCTTCAATTCCTCCGATTGCTTGGTCTTTGTGCCTTATATTCTACAATAGTTCCCTCCCTATTAACAATAATAAACTGAGGAACTGAAAGCCCGGCGAAATTACCTTTCTCATCATAAGTGACAAACAACTTCTCCACTTCAACAGAAAATTTATTATTCTCAACACTATTCTCTGGTCGATGATAGGTGACAAAATACCCATTTAATAATCTTTCATCCAATCTTTTCAAACAGGCATTCCAATCCTTGGGTTCATCTATTGAAATAAAAAAAGTCTTACAATATCATTCTTTTGAAAAAATCATCTGTTTTTTTCATATTCTTTGAGTTCTGCCAGACAGGGTTTACACCAAGATGCCATTACATCAATATATACAATTTTTTCCTTTAAAATGCCGAAGCAATAACTCAAACGAACTAGGATAATTCAAGCATTTGATATTAGACTGCACTGATTGCTCCTGTGCAGTAATGATTAATGATATCAAACAAAAAAGAATAAAACTCCATTTGTTTTAATGCACTGTTTCATACAACATAGATTTATTGTTAAATAACTGTGATAAAGATAGTGTTTTATTCTATATAAATCTTCTTTATTTAATTACATTCTTTTTCCTTCTTGCAGACGTTTCAACCGAAGCAATGCTTCAATGTAGTAATAATCTGCATAAATAATAGAGGCATCTATCTCTGAATGAGCCGGCCAATGTCCTACGCTATGAAGCAGAAAGGACGGTTTGCTCTTGCCACTCTGATAACTGTCAGAGTTCAGGCTTGCCAGCATTTCAATAGCTGCATCTTTATAACGTTTTCCTGTTCCATTCGGGAGGTAAGTGGATAATTCAAGCAAAGCAGAGGCCACCACTGCCGCAGCAGAAGCGTCACGCGGAGCATCCGGTATTCCCGGGGCACTGAAATCCCAATAAGGAACCTTATCTTCCGGCAGACGTTCGAGATAAACATCTGTCACTTTCTGTGCGGAATCAAGATATTTAGGATCTGTCGTCTCCCGATAGACTACAGTATATCCGTAGATTGCCCATGCTTGACCACGCGCCCACGTGGTACTGTCTGCATAGCCCTGATGGGTTACTCCTTTTATCAGATTACCAGTGATGGTATCATAGACTGCTACATGGTAGGATGTATAATCGGGACGGAACTGACATTTCATTGTTTTATCAGCATGAGAAACGGCAACATCATACAAATAAGGATTACCGCCATTCTTAGCTGCCCAGAAAAAGCATTTCCAGATTAATCATATTGTCCATGATTGTATTGTGAGGCCAATTACGCGGTTCTACCTCACGAGGCCATGAAAGCATTGTTCCTACAACCGGATTGAATAAAGTAGCCAGCGAATCGGCCGTATCCAGAATCACTTTCTTATAAGCAGGATCTTTCGTCAAGCGATAGCCGTTTCCATAACTGCAGAATACGAGGAATCCCAAATCATGGTCATAAGCTGGTATTTGAGAAAGGAACTTCAATGAGTGAGTGAAATTCTCCGCTTCTTCCAACACTTGCTTATCTTTTGTATATTCGTAATCATACCAAAGTACTCCTGGCCAAAAACCAGCACACCACTCCTCCTTCGTCGCCTTACGACAATTCCAATGTTGTTCGTCAGCCATGATATTGCGTGGCATCATCGTATAGTCAATGCCGGAATCTGTTTTCAGTTCCGTAAGCGTACGTTGTGTCTGCTCTGCACAGTAGTCCAATGCCCTATTCACATCCAATGTACCGGAAGGCTTGTGAGTGCACATACAAAAACCTAACATCACAGCCAGACCTACTACAATCTTTTTCATCTTAGTTCAAATATATTCGCGTTAATTCTTAATCTTTATTTCTCTTTGTCAGTTACTTGATCGGTCAGTTACTTAGTCACTCCATCAGTTACTTAGTCATCCGAAACCAGTCTACATCTGCCCATCCACGATTGCCCTCATTCGGAGTTACACAAAATACTCCAACTTTGGCTCCAATCCATTTGCCTTGTCGGGCTGTGAAAGTCTCTCCCACTGTCGTGTATTTCTTTCCGTCCAGACTATAAGCGAATGTACAAACGGCTCCTTTACGAACCTTTACTTGCAAGTAAACTGTTTGCCACTCATTATCTGCTACTCCCGGCATCTTCAGATGTTCCACCGGAATGTTTGCCAATTCTTTTTATCTGTTCGGGATTTTGCTGTTCCGCATCCTTGCAGACTGCTTGTTGCAGAATAAACTGATCTCCTCCTTACGAATGGAGAGATAGCTATAATCCCATCCCATTACAATGATTCCGGTTTGTTCCCCATCCTGCTTGGCAGTAAATGTCAATTTGGTTGTAGCCGTAAACTCTTCAGCCGGAAACTTTTGCATCAACAAGTTAGGAACTTCCCAGAAGTTCACAAATTCTTTTGAGAGACTGCCTGCATAAAGACGAATATACCCCAAGTCGGTCGTGAACCCGTAAGTGTCTTTTTTTTATTGGCATGCCATTGCCATTGTAACCCTAAATGACGGGTATTGAATTCATCACTCTCCGGCGGAGTGGCTATCGGATATGTCTTTCCTACATTCGGTTTCTTTATAGGTCGTTACCGGTTCACCGCAACCGTCATCATCCTTATCTACTCCGATTACCGGCCAGTCATTCACCCAGGTCATCGGATTCAGATGAATCACACGTCCGTAAGCTCCTTTATCTTGAAAATGAACGAACCAGGATTCTCCTGTGTTGGTATCTACCCAGCCACCTTGATGAGGCCCGTTGATATTTGTCTTTCCTTGTGCCATTACGATCTTCGATTCGTAAGGGCCGTAAATGTTCTTCGAGCGAAGTACTAATTGCCAACCGGTTGCTACTCCACCTGCCGGAGCAAAAATATAGTAGTATCCGTTGCGCTTATAGAACTTCGGTCCTTCTACCGTATGGTTCTTTCCATCATTTCCATCAAATACCATCACCGGATCGGAAATTACTTCTGTTCCCTCAGCATTCAGTTCGCAAATAACTACGATGCTATTCACTCGCTACGACTACCAGCATATGCATGTACAAGATAAACTTTTCCATCTTCATCCCAAAGTGGTGTCGGGTCTATCATTCCTTTCCCGGCTTTCACTAATACAGGCTTGCTCCATCTTCCTTTCGGGTCTTTGGCTTTAATCATATAGATTCCATAATCCGGATCACCCCAGTAAATGTAGAACTCTCCGTTATGAAAACGAATAGCCGGTGCCCATACGCCTTTACCATGCTGTGCCTTATCGAAGAATTCTTCCGGCTCCTGAATCGGTAAAGCATAGTTTACTAACGACCAATTCACCAAATCATTAGAATGAAGAATAGGAATTCCGGGAATACAATTAAAACTGGACGCTGTCATATAGAAATCATCTCCGGCTGCACATACATCCGGATCCGAATAGTCCGCATGAAGAACCGGGTTCTGATAAGTTCCATTTCCCTTATCAGCCACCCAGGTCTTAGAAATTTCTTGTGCACCTGCCAATGAACAGCAAGCCATCATTCCTGCTAAAAACAGAATCTTTTTACGCATATACCTTAATAATCAATTTCATTCAAAATAAGATTCGTTATTCCTAAAAACAGGTTCTTTCTACCCTTTACAAAAACTAATCACTTCAAAAACTGAATCCAATCTCTGATTTCAAACAATCTATTTACTGACCTATTTGCTTATATATACGAAGGGGATTAGGTAAATACCTAATCCCCTTACAACTTTTTTCTATTTATCCAAAATTATTGTAAAACAATCATGCTATATTACTAACAGCGTTTTCTTTACTCTTTTGCAAACATCAGCGTTCCGAAACCTAATTGGTCATAACCACCGCTATTAGGTCCATAATCACCTGCTCCGCCATCGGAATTTCCGCGTGATGCATTTTCACGCATTTTATCAACCCACATCTTAGCATAGATGCTTGATTTACCGTAATCCTGTGCCAAACGATTCACCAACTCCCATGCAGGACGCACTTCACCACGTGAATCCTTTCCCTCTCTTCTTTCCTGTGCAGAAATGGTATCCCAGCTTCCACTACAATTTGTATAAGTAGTATAAGGCAGATCATTATCTGTATATTTAAAACTGGTCATCTTCCAACTGGCACTTGAACTACCGGTTTCGGCACCACCGATATTATATTTAGCTACATATTCACACACAGCCAATGCACGTCCGTCATCAAAGATGAAAAGGTCTTCACCTACATTCTTTGCCATCTGACAGAAAGCACCCAGCAGACTGACACACAAGGTAGCATGTCCCTGGTCACGACCTGATTCTGACATTGTCCCAGCATTTCATTACTATTCGGATCCGGATGTATAAAAGGAACGCCATTTCCTATATTTCCGGAACCAATACCGAATTTGAAATATTGAATAGCCTCATTAATTTTAAAGTTATCATCCGCCAGGATACCGATAGAAAGCAAAGCAGTCATTGCGGACAAATCCCAGTTTAGCCAATAATGAAGTGCACATTCATTTCCGTTGTGTGTAGACAGGAATTTTGTGATATGAGGATAAAAGACATCCGTAATCCATGCTTTAAACTTAACGAAATCAGCTTCCTGCCATCCTGAATAAGAACGCATAATTTCCGCAGCATTAGCCAATTGATGCACCTGAATAAAAATCAAGAACTCATTCGGATCTATAAATTCACCTTTATCATTCACGATAAATCCTGTACAAGTTTTAGCCCAATCATTCAGAATAGCAACAGCCGCATCCGCATACTGTGCACCATCTGTTTCCGACAATTTCCACCGAAGAGCTAATTGATAGGCTGCGGCGGCATCCTTCATCAACTTCGTATAGTTATTCCAATCATTGGGATATTTGCCTGCCCAATTGTTTTGATCGAGACGTGCTAACAATTTCACAGGAGAAGCCTTATAGTTCGATTGAGACAAGCTATTCCCACCGCGGCTCAAATGATCGAACGCACTCCTCCAAGGTTGTGCGCCGGCTTTACCTTTCCTTTTACAAATTCAAAATCCGTTTCCGTATGAAGCATACAGGATGCTCCAAAGTCGTAACATAATCTTTCACTTCCGGCCAACTGCTCATATCATTAGAGCCGTCTTCTATCTCACTACATGCTAAAAGCGTGGTAGAAGTCAGGGCGAAAAGCCCTGCTCCTATTATTGTATGTAATTTCATCTTATTCATGATAGTTATTCGTTAGTATTGTTTTCACTGTCTACAAAAGCTTGAAGTTCCTCTATGGACTTGAAAGAACGAATCCAGTAAAGATCATAAGTCTGTGCTGTTTCCGGAAAGTCAGCAATAACAAATTTACATTGCGCTAAATCAAATACCTGATTCCAGTCTGTAGGTGTCACAGTCTTATATTTTGACTGTAAGTCGTAGTACAAAACATTCGGTTCTGTAGTCGAAATCTCACTTGCCCCCAGAATTTCATATCTATTATTTGCATCTCCACCTGTTCCAAAATATTCAGGTCCTATCTTCTTAATGCCATCATCAAATATCTCTAACTTAATACAACCATTAGGTTTATTCTTTCCCGGAACCAGCTGCGATTTGAATCCTACTTTAATTGCGAAATATCTATAATCAGCAGGAGTCACATTTACAACCTTTCCTTTTACCACTTCTTTGCAAGCCATAAATCACCACGATATCCGAACCCATTTGGACAATGGTCTTCTTTCCGTCAGATGAAACTACAGACGCGCCGTTACCATCCAGATACCAATTATTATCCTGCCCATTACCCAGACCATTACCTAATGAATACCAGAAACGTCCATCGGCAACTGTTACGGTTACATTTTGTACAACAGGGCCATAAGAAGCGGTTATAACAGCGGAAGCGGTCTTCGTGGTATGTACTTTCAACTTACCTGTTTTATCTACACTTATCATATCCGGATTGTCACTTGTCCAAGTCAGTAACGATGCAGTAGCATCTACAGGTTCCAATGTATATTTAATCTGATATTCCTGACCGTATCCTAACTGATTGAGTTCCTTATCTTCAGTAAATGTCATTCCGGTAATTGGAGTAACTATTTTCACTCCTATCTTGCAACTTGCAGACACTGGAGTCGAACTAAAATCATCGGCAGTCACCGTAATAGTTGCATCACCTTTACTAATTCCGGTCACCAATCCCGTTTTTTCATCTACAGTTGCTACTTCCGGATTACTACTTATCCACTTATACCGTTTAAATGTAGCATCCGACGGTTCCGATATAACTTCCAACTGATATTCATCCCCTGCTGCGATTTCTTCCGCTGGAACATTTTTAATGTTAATAGATGACATATATGTATATTCTTCCATGACCTCCACTGTTCTAGTCACGATAGTAGCTTCCGGTCCGAAACCGATTTCCGGCATTAAAGTAATAACAGCCTTTCCTGTTTTATCCTTAGTTACGACCTTACCTTCCCGTGTAACAGACACAATAGATTCATCCGACGAAGTCCATTGCACATTCGCATTGGTTGCACTTTCGGGTGCAATACTCCAAGAGAGTTGCAGTTCCTTATTCTTCAGCAAACAAATTGCTTTATTTCCTGCATCATATTGAGTTTCGTTCAGAGTAATGGTGGATATGGTAATCATCTCATCCATCTGTCCTCCTAAATCCTTATCATCATCACATGAAGTCAGACCTAAAAACGAACAAGCCGCCAGCCCAACAAAATATTTTATATAATCTCTTTTCATGATTCTTATTCTTTTAAGTTATTTCAGACTCGTTTATTGCCATCCTGGATTCTGTCCCAAGTTCGGATTCAACTGACACTGATCTACCGGAAGCGGATACAGATCATTTTGCTACCCCAACGCCGACTATTTTCCAAAATCAAACAGCCATCCGAATCTTTTGCCATATTAGAAGCACCAGCCCATGAAGTCGCAAAATCTGTTCCTGTCCATTTCACACCTAAAATCGGTTTAGGCATCTCTACAATAGCAGTATTCCAACGTTTCAAATCATCAATACGGAAACCTTCATTGTACAATTCGATGGTACGTTCACGACGGATCTCTTCCTCATATTCAAATTGTTTTCCGAAACAAAAGAAGTAGTCAGTTTGGGCATATCCGGATTTACACGCAGGCGAACCAAATTTAACGAGATATTCAATGCATCATCCAAAGCCTTACCAGTAGTTTCCCAACTCATACATAGCCTCTGCATAATTCAATAAAACCTCTGCATAACGGATGATCGGGAAGTCATATCCTTCAAATGTATCGGCAACTTTACGTTCCGTACCCCATTTCTTATTCTGATAACCGGAACCTTGGAATACATTACATGTAATGGCATTAGTGGCATCCTCTCCATCCATACCTTTCCAATCGATACGAGGTTTGTCATTATCCCAATATTTAGTACCATGAGCCAGAAGGCAGTTCTTCATACGGTTATCACGATTTTCAAATTCTGTGGTTAGTCCTCCATAACCTTTAAAGACATCGGCACTCTTGGCATGGTCAATAGGCAATCCGTTGCTACAAAGGTACATATTCACAAATTTGCGATTAATATATTGCACGTTAGCCACACAGCCATGAGTGATATTAGTCCCGATCGGAGCAATCGTTTCATCATGACGGCGATAGAATATATATTCTTTATTAGCACTCTTAGTCAGATTCGCAGGATTAGACTGTACATTTTCCAAAATGAACAGGTATTTATAAGCCATCTCTCCCAGCGCTGCAGGTTTGAATAGTTCGAACTGCTTGCTATCAATAACCTTCTTCGCTGCATCCGCTGCAATACTCAACAATGCTTTGCCACGTTCTTCATTATTACGGTTTTGTTGCCATGTACCCTCATATAAAGCAACACGCGAAAGAAATGCATAAGCCCCCCACTTCGAAATACGTCCTTCATCATCCGTTGTAATTGTCTCTGGCAATACTTCAGCCGCTTCCGTAAATCTTGAATGACGAAATCGATCACTTCGCTACGATCGTCACGGCTCATGCGCAATTCGGGGAGAAGTAATATCCAGTGGTTCTTTAGTAATAATCACATCTCCGAATAATTGTACCAAATCAAAATAAGAATAAGCACGGAAAAACTTCGCTTCTGCTACATAGCGACTAATGTCACCGTTACCGGAAAAAGACGCTGCTTTTTTGCAGCAACAAATTACAACGGCGGATATGGGCATAATTGCTGGTATAGTTACCGTCTGAAGTAGGTATCGGATTACTACCATTGCTGTACATATTTACAGAACTGGAAGTCATCAAGTCCGAACGCCAGTCAGAATGTGCACCATCAGAAATTACCGATGTGAAATCACGGGTCCAACCATAGAAATTAGTTGCAAAATACTTAAAATCATCTGCTGCCCCCATAAGTTGCCATCTGCCAGTTGGTCCTGCGGATCAAGATCCAAACACGAATTCAGTGTCAGGCCAAACGATAAAATCAAAAAAAGTGCTTTCTTATATAGTTTCATATTCTTCATACATTAAAAAGTTAGATTTAATCCAAAAGTCACAGTACGGACAAAGGGAAAACGTCCTGCCGCTGATACCTTGGCTAGCCTCCGGGTCCCATCCATCGTTAATCTTAGAATATTCCCAAAGATCAGCACCTGCCACATATACACGACAAGAACTTATTGCTTTCGTTTTAGCTAAAAAGGCAGCAGGTACATTGTATCCTAATGTCACATTCTTCAGACGAATGTAAGAACCATCTTCCACTGACCAGGAAGAAGCCTGATAGTTGTAGTCATTGATTTCATCCTTATTACTATATGTCGGATAATAAGCACCCCGATTTTCCGGACTCACGTGTTACCTACCGATTGATTAGAGGTATTCAGATATAATGCCTTCATCGGTATACGCCAAATCTCATTACCGTTATTATCTCCCGTACGGAAAATAGTACGTTTAGCAGCACCCTGGAAAACTAATGATAAATCAAATCCCTTCCATTCTGCTCCTAAATTAAAAAGAAGGAGATTTTCGGATCATCTGTACCTAAATAAACAATATCATTCTGATCCAGTTTACCGTCATTATTTACATCAGCATACATATTATCTCCCAAACGGAAGTTTTGTTCTGTCAGTCCGATAGTATTACCAGTCAGGAAGCGATATAGATATTTTTGACGTTCTTCTTCTGTCTGTGCTTTGCCGGCATAACGCAAACCAAAAATACTATTCAACGGATAGCCTTGCTGCTTATCAACGAAACCGGATTTCAGGACTGATACTGCACCAATATCTGTCAGTTTGTTCGTATTGAAAGAATAAGTACCTCCTACATGATAAGTGAAGTCTTTTCCAATCTTATCAGACCAGTTTACCATGACTTCCCATCCATGTGATCTGAATTTTCCATTGTTTGACATACCTGCGTTATCACCCAGAACTCCCGGATAAGAAACGTTAATCAACATATTATCATTACGTTTCATGTATACTTCAGCAGTACCTGTCAGACGGGAATTAAACAAAGAGAAATCCAATCCTAAGTTATAATTCTTAATGCGTTCCCATTCACGTCCCAGAGAAGCGATTTTACCATTCGTATCTATGATAGTGCCTTTGTTAGGACCGATATAGGCTCCGCTTTGAGATTCAAATTTATAAAACTGCGTACCATCGTAACGATCAATACCACTTTGGTTACCTACTTCACCATAAGAAAGGCGGATTTTCAAATCGTTCAGCCATTTGATATTCTTCATAAATGCTTCTTCCGTAATACGCCATCCACCGGATATTCCATAAAAGAAGTCCCAACGATTCTCCGGTTTGAATTTGGAAGAACCATCATAACGCATATTTACTTCCAATAAGTATTTTGACTTATAATTATAGTTTAAACGAGAATAGTAGGACATCACAGCTTCATGCCACTTCGTACCATGTTTGTCTGTCAGATTCACAAGTCCTGCACCATTTACAGTTTCCAAAGAGTTCTGTATATCTTTCACCGATACACCAAAATAATCATATTCTTTCAATTCATATTGAGCACCAAGCATTGCACTTACATTATGGTGCTGTGCAAATGTATTGTGATAATCAACATAACCTGCCATAGAATAAAAGTCTGTACGTGAACTTGTTTTCTCGTATGACGATTCTTCCTGCTTATAGCCGTCGGCCTTGGTGTTTATCTTAGTCCCTGCATAATTATAAGAGGTAATGGCCATCTTCTTTATATCACGTGAAGCTACTCGGAGTTATAACCGAGATTTGCTACTACATCCAGATGTTTATTGATATTGTAAGTAAATTTTTCACTGATATTAATTTCAGATACTTTCAATTGATTATCCCCACCAAGCTCGGCAAACCAGATCGGTGACAACCAAGTTCCCCATGAATAAGGTTTTCCATCCATCGTAGAAGCCGGAAGTCCCGGTTGCGGGTAACTGGATGTCAACGTTTTATTCAGTTGTGAGGGAGCTATCTGATCCTGACGGTTGTAGGCAATCACTGATTCAATAGCAAAGTTATCAAAAACCTTCAGCTTATTAGTCAAACGAAGATTGAAACGCTGATTATTATTATTTCCCCACTTCAAATTACTGTCATCATACATATACCCTACAGACAAGCGATATAAGTTCTTTTCCGTACCTCCGGAAACAGCCAGGTCATGTTGCGTAGAATAAGAATTGCCGAACAACACATCTTGCCAGTTGGTATCCATAAACACGAAATCCATTACATCTGAATAGCTAGGAGCAAAAGGATTTGCGCTGTGATCCAAATCAATGTATTTACCTTCACTGGCCAATGCCATTTTCGCATATTTCACCCATGAATAAGAATCCGGCTGGCCGTCATTCTGACAAGTCTGCAACACAGCATTCGCCCATTCGTTCATCGTCATCAGTTCCGGCTGCAATCCCACCATCTTATAAGTGTATGAACCGCTATACTCTATTCTCGCTTTTCCTTCCTTTGCCTGTTTGGTGGTTACCAACACCACACCACCTGCGGCGCGGGAACCATAAATAGCTGCCGATGCATCTTTCAAAAAGTTGATAGACTGTATATCGGAAGGGTTGATATTACGCAATGCATTTACGCCATCATAAGCAACTCCGTCAATAACAATCAACGGCTCCGCATTATTTGCAGAAACAGAACCACGCAATTTCAAGCCCCAGCTTTCATCTCCCGGAGCAGCTGAATTACGAGTAATCGTCACACCCGGAACCTGACCTTGCATTGCCTGTAACGGACTGGACATTGTTCCTTTATTCTTCAACATTTTATCAGATACCACCGTTACAGCACCTGTCAATGTTTCCTTCTTCTGTGAACCATATCCCACTACTACAACTTCATCTAATACTTCGCTATCTTCTTGCAACTTTACATTTATCACAGTTTGCGAAACTACATCTATGATCTGATCTTTATAACCGATATAGCTGAATTTCAACTTGGCTCCAGCGGATACACCAATTGTATAATTTCCGTCGATATCTGTAATCGTTCCTTCTGTTCCGCCTATTACAGTAATATTCACACCAATCAATGGTTCGCCTGTTGCATCAACGACTTGACCTTTTACTTTCTTTTGAGCCTGTGCCACTACTTGACTATCTTTCATGTTTGTATCGGCCCACGCCTTTGAAACAGGACAAAGTCCCAGCATTAATCCTAACGCAAACACCGCTGTTTTGTTAGGCCGCGAATTAAATATTAATCCTCTTCGTTTCATAAAATTAAATTTGAGGTTTAAAAATAGTATTAAATTTTTGTTCTCTAAAATAAGGTGAGGCATACAAGTACCTCTTTGTAAATTCTGACTCCTTTTCCATAAGCACAAAGGGTTATTTATTAATGAATAAGATTATATACAATTCCGGAAAAACTCGCGCATTTCACGACGTCCCAGAAACAGATGGTTTTCCACCGTCCTGCAGCTTAAATTCAGTTCATTTGCGATTTCCGGAGACGTTTTATTTTCGAAGCGGTTCAATGTATAAATTAACCGACGTTGTTCGGGCATAGCAGCCAAGCGGGTCCGTTCCATTGTCATTAAATCATCACCGATAATTTTTTCTTCGGTTTCATTGGTAGAAGTGGACATAGTGTCATAGATATAGCTGTCTATCTCCTGCTTCTTATAATAACGACGGATATAGTCGATCACGATATTGCGGGCAATGGTGAACAAGAAATATTTCACTGTGTCCGGACGGAGCATTTGCTTGTAGTCCAGCAGACGTACAAATACATCCTGGGTTAGATCCTCCGCTTCGTAGCGATGAGTGATACGATAAGTAATATAGGTAAGAATCACCTGATAATATTCTTCATAAGAACGGGTGATAATGTCGTCGTAAGTGTTAGCTGTTGTCTCCATAATACTATCTTTTTTCGGTTTTGATCACGATGCAAATATAGAGGTGATTTTGGATATAACAGCTCGAAAATAAAGGACAGATAATCTCAAGAATCCAGATAGACTTATTGCATATATATCATTATATATCAAAAGTTACATTCACAACAAACAGAGTCTCATTTTATAATTTGATACTCTATTTACTAAAAAAACAATGTATTTTCGCTCTCCTTATACCCATTTGCTTTCACCCCCTTCACCTCTTTACTCCCTTTCTTCACCATTTTGGCCTTTCCTTCATCTTACATTCAGGCTAATGATGATGCAGGACATTAAGAGATAAGTTCCTTTTCATTAATGATAAACTTGTTTTTGCCCTTGTTGCAAAGTTGCTTTTGGTTAATGATAAACTATAAATGAAAGTTCTGATTATATAAATGCAAGTTTTGTTTTTATAAATGCAAGCTTTGATTATAAAAACAAAACTTGCATTTAAAGTTTGCTTCCTATAAAAAACAACTTTGCAATTAAGGAAAAGGAAGTTTAGATAGGGAGAAGAAGAACTTATCTAATAACAGATTGGAAATAGGAAAAGAATAAAAGAGAAGGGGTTCACCAAGTGAAAGGGCAGGGTTCACCCTCTAACCCCGATGAACAGGGAGAAGTGAAGGGTGAAGGTAATATGGATGCAAAATAGATTTCAGGGATAATAAGTCGGAAAGTTACTCTTCTTTGGCTGTTCCGCCGATACTACGGATGTATTCATTCGAGTAACTCCCGTACTCTTTTTGAATGAGCGGAAGAAGGAGGCACGCGAACTGAATCCACAAAGTTCTGCCAGTGCAGTCAAAGTATAGCGGGAATATTGGCTATCCGCTACCATCTTTTGAATTGGGTAACGCGATATTCGTTGATAAAATCATAGTAGGACTGATTAAGATACTGGTTCAAAAGATACGATAATGAATGTGAAGAAGTATCCAATGCAGAAGCCAGGTCACCCATCTTCAAATCGGTATTGATATATGGCCTTTCTTTCTCCACATAAGCCACCAGTTTTTTATGAAGTTCTTTACATTCCTCTTCGGTCAGTCTATTGGTCTTATATTTCGCTTCAACAACGGAAGGTTGTTGTTCTGAATTTACTTCCGGATGTTGTTCTACAGACTGTTCTCTTTGTTGTATCTCCTCCTCTGCTGATGATACCACAACCGGCGAAGCAGAAGAAACAAGCAAACGACGCATACGTTTCCAGACATAATACCGTATAAAGGCTATAATTCCTACGATTAATAAAACGGAAAGTCCCCATCCCCACCAAGGTATCATAGGGCATACCGTCACTTGACAGCTAGCTTCGGATTGCTCATTTCCCGGAAGACGTACACGAAAAGTATAAGTCCGGAAGAAAGTCCGTAATAAGAAACTTCGTTCTGTGCAGCCAATAATTTCCAGTCCTTGTCCACTCCTTCCAGTCGATATTCATATAGTAAGGCAGATGGGAGACCATAAGCAAAGTCTGTGAAACAGAAAGTCAAATTATTCTGATTGTATTTCAAAGAGGAGCTGGTAAAAGGGACACCATTAGCTAATATGTCAGTAAATACGATCGAACGGACCTTGCCACGCACCTCGTCCACACGTTTCGGATCGACATAAATCAGTCCTTTAGTGTTACCAAACCACAATAGTCCTTTTTCATCTTTATAAGCAGCTCCATTCGTAAAAAGTTGGTCCCGGCACTCCATCATTGAAAGTGAAAGCATCATATTCCTCTCCCTCTTCTTTGATACGCAATAACCCGTCATTGCAAGCCACCCACAACCAGCCTTGGTTATCTTCTATAACAGACATTAGCGAGTTGTCCGGAAGAGTAGAAAAGATAGAGCGGTTCTGGAAACGGTCCATCGTTAAAGTGGATGTAAACAGGCTTCCTTTCTCACGGATAAAATAGAGGTTGTGTTCAGCATCTTCGTAGATAGTACGAACCTTATCTTTATTCACGAATCCTTCGGGAAAGACATTGGAACGCAAACTTTGGGAAGCCGGGTCGTAAATACACATACCGGTTTCGGTAGCAATCCATCCTTTGCCGGTAGAGTCAAAACTGACTTCATACACATTGCCTTCCGGCAGTTGGGAGTTGGCACTGGTGAAGTCTTTATCTGCTTTGTCTGTCCGTTATAGCTGAACAGCCTTGCGAAGTACCTATCCAAAAGATTTCCTTTGGCATCCGGTTTCACACAGAAGATATGTCCTTTCTGGAAAAGCTCCGTATCACCTTGGGCAAAATATTTCAGAGACAGCGTTTCCGGATTCAATACCATCATACCGCCACCATACGTACCGATGTAATATTCTCCTTGATAGAAGCAGATTGTCAGTATCAAATCCGAGGTCAAGACGGGTTTTACAAAACTCTTCACTACTCCGGTAGCTTCGTTTATATAAAACAAGCCGTCACGCGAACCGATGACCTTCTCTTGCCCTTTGTTTACAAAAAAGAACGGATGGAAAGATTGGCCGAATTAAACAAAGGTGGATAATCATACGTACGGAAAAGGCCGTTCTGATAGAGTGAATAATCCAGTCCTGCCTGAAAATGCCCCACCCAGACGGCACCTCTATCATCTATAAGTAAGGAATAAATAGAATTACTGCGAATTCCTTCCTTATCATTGACATCATGGTAAAAACGACGTGTCACTTGTTGGTCTTTGTGTGAAAGGAAGTGTACGCCATTGCCGTCAGTAGCTATATACACAGTCCCTTTACCATCGCTGGAAATATCGGAAATGACATCGCACCCCAAAGATACCGCATGAGAGAATGATTCCTTCTTTATATCGAAACGTACTACACCTTGGCTCATTGTACCGAGATAGAGCGTTTCGCCGATACGAGTAAGGCAACGGAAATAATCGGCTTCGGGCACATTCGCCTGAAAATGCCAGGAATCAATCTTGCCGTCTTTCAGTGAATAAGAGAACAATCCCTGTACCGTGGCCAACCATAATACCGTTTTATCTTCATTCAGACAAATATCCATGATTCTGTTACAGGCGGCAAGCATATTCCGGTCTGTCAAGACTTGAAGCAACTGACCGTCTTTATGAATGAATAAGCCTTTCTCTGTGCCGATATAAAGAATATCTCCATCGGCCAGTAACGTATTGACGGCAAAGTCTATCTTTTCGGGGACAATCCTTTCCAATTGGCTGTTTGGGCGATTCAACCGCCAAAGCCCGATTCCGTTTCCCACCCAAAGTTGTTTATTGGATGTTTCCGTAACACTGTTTACCCGTTTCTTTCTTCCCGACTCAATGCCACGGAATTCAAAATGGCGCACTTTCACACCATCAAAACGGTCGAGGCAATTATCAGTCCCCAACCATACAAAACCTTCGGAATCTTTATAAATGGCATTCACCAACAGTCCGGATAGCCCGTCGGACATGACGACATTACGGAATGTATAGTTTTGGGCTTGTAGATTACCCCCACAAGCCAAATATATTAATATAAGAATCAGATATTTAATCGTGTTCTTCACTTACAACTGCTTCCTTTCATATTAAACATGTGACAATAAAAATCTCC
>VOFH01003283.1_pt1 | contig 41582 bp, 79 predicted proteins | sample 5384091 | NCBI WGS metagenome assembly VOFH01 (sample SAMN12384727, study PRJNA508395) | human gut metagenome | isolation source: healthy gut G | host: Homo sapiens
CCTACATAACGCAATGAAAGAATATGAGGTTCCGCGCTGGCCGCGATAGGGGCCGCTTCGAAAATTATGCGTCTATGGGGAGCCTGATTGTATTCGGTTTTTTGAAAGGCTTTCCAGCCAATCGCCGGATTCAACTATGGTGCAAAAATTTGATCGCCTGCATGAAGCCATTAAAACCTCGATTCTCTGGTCTACGATATTTTGTGCGATGTTTGGTTTGGCTGCTGCGATTTCTCTTCACAGATTATGGCCTTGTTTACAAAAAGGCGATATGGAGATGATTCGTATCGGTTCGTTCGCTTTGCGGGCAAACGGCCTTTCTTTTTATCCTTTGGGTTCACACGGTATATTCGTTTCTGTTCCTTGTGATGGGAAAGCAGTGGAGGGCTGCTTCCTTGGTGCATGCAGACAGGGGATTTGTTTTGTACCTGTTATTTTACTCCTTCCAGGAATTTTTTACTTGGATGGGATACTTTTTATGATTGCTGACGTTTCTCAGCTATTGTCACCGCATGGCTGGCCATTCATTTTTCACAAAGAATTGTCTGCAGCAAAAGCACATTTTCTTGCTACACAGGCAGAATCCTCTGAATCGGCTGACGTATAGTCTATTATAAAAATAATTGTAATGGATAATTCATAAAAAACTGCTGCCTGGAATGTGCGGTATCTGATGAATGTGCGGTTTCTGTTCGAATTAGTTTTATGTCCTGTTATTTTTGGCCAGAAAGCAAATGATGCGGCATAAACCGCGCAGGCCCCCCTTGTTTGACAGTCTTTTTATCTTATGTATTAAGTTCATAGAGATATCCTGATGCTTATAAAAATCTTCTGCGGTATATTCTTCTGTATACACAAGTGCCATGCATCAAGTGCCTCATTTTCTCTGCTAAACTGATGTATGGTCTACAAGAAGACGCCTGCCGCGAGCGATAGCAGTAGTAATCCGAAAATCCAACAGAGACTACTGGGACCGCAGTTTCCTGGTATAATTGGAATGGCATGTGTGGCTTCTAAACCGCTGGCCGTTAACATGTACCAGGAGGAAACCTGATGATTTTTCAGAGATAAGCAATTCCAATATCCTGCCGTTTCATAATAAGACTCAGAAAATATATTCTGCATTATAATGCCGAGTTTCCGGAGAGGATACGTTCCTTCCTCAATACACGTCATGCCATGTCGGAGTTTTTACTATAACAGGATAAATTTATCCATATAATTTCCTCGAAGGAGAATGAAAAATATGAAAAGATCAAGGGGCTTTTGTGCAGTTAGGATATATCCGCCTCTAAGAGCTTTTATGAAAATGCTTCATCAAATGTTGTCATAGATATTGGCAACATGCTTAACTTTTGGAAGCTTTTTTTCTGCAGCAGGAGTATGCTAAAATTATTGGCATGGGTTCAATCTTTTGAAAGAAATTGGCAATAGGCGGCCCTGGCACTTCAAAGCCGCCGCTATTTTACTTAGAATAAAGGAGGTTGTCTATGAACTGGGAACCGTGGATATAAGGTTGTTACAAAATAAAAGATTTATTAAAATCATTTTGGTCTTTTATGTAAACGCTGTGAATAGAATAACAATTTGAAAACGGATAAATTTGACTGGCCCATCCGGAGAAATAAAAAGGTGCGGAATACAACATCAAGGGGATAAGATTCTCATACCTGCTTTACACCGACTTTTTCCTGCCAGAAGCGGACGAGTGGAGGAAAGAGGTCTGGGGGGCATGATCCGGGGAGCGGACGGATATTGATTTTTTGATTCTGACCAAGCGGATCGACCGGTTCCCCGTGTCCCTGCCCGACGACTGGGGCGAGGGCGACAATGTGAACATTGGCTGCACAGTGGAAAACCAGGCGATTGCCGATTACCGGCTTCCTCTGTTTTATCTTATCCGATGAAGCGGCGTTTTATCGCCTGCGCTCCGCTTCTGGAAGCGACGATCTCGGACCGCATATCTTCATGGGGGTGGACTGCGTGACCGTTGGCGGCGAAACGGGGAGGGAAGCGCGCGAGTGCGATTACGAGTGTGCTGACATCCGGGAGCAGTGTGTCAAGGCGGGGTAACCTTCTGGTTTAAGAACAGGCTCTCTTTTTCCGGCATGATGGTATCGTGGAGAAAATCAATCCATATCAGCAGACCGGCAGGGCGAAAGCGCTTTGAAATTGATATTTCAGACGGGGAAAAAGGTTGTTTTGAAAGTCTTTGGCAGAAGGAGCTAATGTCAGAGCTGAGAGTTTGTAGACAGGGCATTGATTTACAGTGGTGATGATGTTCACAGGAGGAGATATGAGCGAGGTAATGAAATTTTCCACAAGAAAGGGATTTTCGCAGCTGGCTGCAGGAGAATTGTGTCAACAGCTGGTATTTGGTGCTTTTTTTGGCAAGGCGGGCGGCCCCAAAACGATTACAGGCAGGCGAAGGCGTTGAAGTAAAGCCCTTTGTTTTGGCTGGATTGATGGCCAGATGCAGAGTATTGATGATAAAATCTATAAAAGTATTTTTCCCTGCGCAGGGAAAACAGCAAATGGTCGGAGAAAAAATAAAGCGCTGGCAGAAAACTGGAACAACAGGGTCTTATGACCGATTATGGCCTGGCTAAAATAGCGGAAGCTAAGCAAAACGGCCAGTGGATGCCCCCAAATCCCCGGCGGTCACAGAGGAGCAGATTGCCTTTTTGTTCTGGTTTATTAAAAGCATACGAGCCCGCTTATGCAAATTTTCAGGCGATGTCTTTATCGGTAAAGAAAACTTACACCCGGGAATATTTTGACGCAAAGACAGATGACGGTCGGGAAAAGAGAATATTATGGATGGTCGATCGATTGAATAAAAACCTGAAACCTATGTAACAGGCAGAAGCTTAAAACCCAGAGGAATATCATGGAAAATATTTATTACGTGGAAGATGACCGGAATATTGCGTCACTCGTTGCTGAATATTTAGAGCAAAGAGATTGTATCGTTTCTATCATTCCTTCGATCGCGGAGGCAAGACAGATGCTAAGCAGGCAGAAACCGGATTTGTGCCTTATTGACTGGAATATGCCGGATGGGCTGGGGAGATGTACTCTGCCGTTCTATCCGTTTCCGATGGAAGGACATGCCGATTATTTTCTGACTGCCCGTGGAGATGTGAAGGATATCGTTGCCGGCTTTGGCTGTGGGGCTGATGATTATGTGGTGAAACCGTTCGAACTGGAGGTATTATACTCTCGTATCCAGGCTCTCTGCTTCGGCGCGCGCCGGAACTGTATCAGACCAGGTTCTCAGCTGTGATTTTATTTCACTTAATCACAGTAAAAAAGACGGTGTTCTGCGGCGATGAGGAAATAACGCTGAGTCAGATGGAATACCAGCTGTTGGAAGTTTTATTAAAAATAAGGGCCAGACCATAAGCAGGAGCAGATCCTGCATGAGGTCTGGGAAAGCAATGGAAGTTATGTCAATGATAATATCTCTGACCGTAACGATGAAACGGTCTGCGTGAGAAATTACATCAGCCGCTGTGCATAAAAACAATACGAAGCTTTGGGTATCGTATGGAGGACACCGTATGAACGGCAAAAAAATATTGTGGTTACAATTTTGCTGGTTGTATCTGTCAGCCTCTTTTCCGTTATGCTTTCCGCCGTGTTTCTGCTGAAGTATTACAGCAGGGTTCAGTTTCAAATGCTCAGCGGGTTCTGCCAGATGCTTGCGGAAGAACGCATAGCAGATAGAGACGCCTTCATGGAGCAATTGAAAGAAAACAGGGAAAAATAGTATTGTCGGATAATGGGGATTTCCTGGAAAGCTTCTGGGTATCGTGGATGATTTTGCAGGCAGGCGGTGGGAGACTGATATCTGATTGCCGCAAGAGGCTTAGGAACCGGTCTTTTTGATATTTATGGCGGCATTTTTATATTGGCATAAAAAAGGGGGAAACAGATTTCAGCATTAACAGAATATTTGGAAAAGGTCAATACGGGGAGGCAGGGTCTTTACTTGCAGCCAGGGAAGGTGAATATCCCGGCTCCAGGATGAGATATATAAAACAGTAACCACTCTGTATCAGACCAGAGACGCCGCGCTCGAAGCAAAGAATAATTATGCAGATAATTTATATAATATCGCCCATCAGCCAAAAATAAAAACGCCAATTACGGCTATTTCATTATCCGCGCAGCTAATAATAGAAGAAAAAGTGATTTGGAGTATGCGGGGCAGATTCGGAAACAGGTGGCAAGGGCTGACTCATTTAGAGAAGGCTGCTTTTGTCGCATTGACACGGGACACTGACGCTTGAAAAAGTAAAACTGGACGTGTTTACCATGTTGACTCTGGCAGCAGATAATCTGCAGGAATTATCGGTTCTCTCTGATGTTGAACTGGATATTTTCGGATCATGGAGAGGCTGTCATTACTGCGGATATGGAATGGACGATGGAAGGGTCATGAATCTGTTGAAAAATTGTATGGAGCATAGTCCGGCAGGGGCCAGGGTCCATTGGTTCTATGAGCAGAATCCGCTGTATGTGCAGATCCGGATCTGGGATGAGGGGAGGGATTTGAGAAAAAGATATTCCTCATTTATTTGAGCGTTTTACCGGGAGAAAATGCTGTAAAGGGCAGTATTGGAATCGGTCTGTCCATTTCAAAAGCAATCATTGAGATGCAGAACGGGGTAGTTCATGCCGGAAATTTGCCGGAGGGCGGCGCATTTTTGAAACCGTATGTACAGTCACTGAGTTTGTCACCTTCCGCTGCTATAATAAAAGAGTAAGCAGTACATTCCATAGCAGGAGAGGAGATAGTCAAATGGAACTGTTAAAAATGTGAAGGAATCGGCAAGATATACGGAAAAAAGGGCTTAACCAGGTGACTGGCGCTCGACGGGAATTGACCTTTCCGTTGAAAAGAGGCGAGTTTTTAGCAATTGTGGGGGCTTCCGGTTCCGAAAATCAACACTGCTTCATATTTGAGGTGTGGACAAACCAACTTCTGGAAACGTAATGATAGATGGATGGATCTATCTGCCTTGAATCAGAAAACAGGCAGCCATTTTCCGCCGCCGGAAAGTGGGGCTGGTTTACCAATTCTATAATCTGATTCCACATTGACTGTCCGAAAAAATATCCTTATGCCGCTTCTTCTGGACAAAAAGAGCGTGAACCAGATTTTTTAACCAGATTGTAAGCTCTCTGGGCATTGAAGATAAGCTGGAATCCCTGCCGGGTGAGCTGTCCGGGGACAGCAGCAGAGAGCCGCAATCGCCAGATCCTTAGTCTATCGTCCGGCGCTGCTTCTGGCCGACGAGCCTACGGGTAATCTGGATCAAAAAGAATTCCAGGGAAATTATTGACATGCTGAAGCTGTCCAACCGAAATCTGAAACAGACGATCATACTGATTACATGATGAAAAGTCGCAATGAGGCAAACCGTATCGTAACGTTAGAGGACGGCCATATCGTCAGTGACCGGAAGCAGAGGGGGTAACGGCTATGTGGAAAGACTATTCTGCGGGGTATAAAACAACCGTGCTTCCAGTGTAACGGTGATGGCTGCCGCTTTTATTTCCGCCTTGCTCTTTGCTTTGCAGCTTATTTTATAATTTCTGGATTTACGAGATAGAAAGGCTGGGAGCAGAGGAGGGCATATGGCAGGGGCGGATCGTCGGGGAAATAGATACAAAACAGCTGGAGTCGATACGAAATTTCGCCAATGTAAAAACGGCGTCTGTCAATGAAAACTGTCTGACGGACAGGAAGGGTAATCGATATCTGCCTGCACAACAGGAGACGATCCTCACGGATATGCCTAAGATTGCGGAACTGGCAGGAATTTCTCAGGAGGCAGTTTCTTACCACCACACCTCTTGAGTATGTATTTGATTCGTGATCCAATGGATCCGGCACCGCGATTGATTTTTCCATTCTTACTGGGGACAACAGTGCTGGCCTGTTTTCACTGATCATGATCATCAATCACTCTTTTTGCGGTATCTATGTATGCGAGGATACATCAGATTGGCATTTTTTCAATATCGAGCAACGCCGGGGCAGATCCGAATCTGTCTGTTACAGGAGGCCGCCATGCTTTTGCGTGATACCGGTCATAGCCGGCAATTTGCTGGGAATTCTGATCAGTGTCTGGATAATTGGGCAGACCAATGTACTGGCAGGTGATACAGCAGGACGGCAGGAAGCTGTCTGGCAGTATCACCCTTGGGTTTTGGTATTTACGTTTCTAATTACTATTTTAACTGTTTGGATTTCTGCATGGATGCCGGCAAAGAAAATGAGCAGGTTAACTCCGCTGGAAGCAATCAGGAACACAGGGGAACTACAGTTAAAGAAAAGAAGAAAATCCGGATTTTACCGCTTTTATTTGGTGTGGAAGGGAACTTGCCGGAAATGCGCTGAAAGCACAAAGAAAGGCATTGCGGACAACGACACTGTCCCTGGTTCTGTCTTTTTGGCATTTACCCTTATGCAGTGCTTTTTTTACTCTACGGGCGTCAGTCAGAGAATGACCTACTTTGAGGGATACCAGAATGTCTGGGACATTATGGTTACGGTACAGGATGCCGGTATAGACTCCTTTGAAAAGGCAGAGGAGATACAGGCATTGTCCGGTGGCAGTGCAGTATACCAGAAAGCGGTGCGAAGCGGATTGTTACCGAAGATGAAATAAGCAGTGAAATGGCGGCTCTAGGCGGTTTTATGCATGCACCTGAAAACTATGTTACGAAAACCGAAGAGGGCTGGCTCGTCAATGCGCCTCTTGTTATATTGGATGATTCCAGCTTTCTGGAATACTGTGGGATGATTGGGGCTGCTCCCGACTGGATGGTGCCGTGGTCCGGAATCAGATCGATGATGTTACCGATCCGGATTTTTAGAAACCGTGACTCCCATGATTATCTGACGGGACAGCAGAAAACAAGTGTTTTAAGACAGGCGGCCCGGGAAGAACTGACGGCTGAAGTCCCGGTACTTGCGTATACCCGGGAAGTTCCCGAACTGCGGGAAGAGTATGGGAGTCTGGACCTGTATGAACTGGTACACTTCCTTCCGGTGTCTTTATGGAAACAGATCAGAGGGACAGATAGGGGAGAGGAAGAGGATTTTTATATCCGTATTCTTGCCGATGATACTACCTCATTGGAAGCGTTGAACCGGATAAAGGGAGGAACTTCGGGAAATCCCTTAATCCGGAATATGAAGTCCTTATTGAGAACCGGATACAGAAAAAATAGATAATGATCATATGATTCATGGGATGATGACTGTTCTGGGCGGTTTTTTGTGTCCTGCTTGCACTTATTGGTATTGGTAATCTATTCTCCAATACATTGGGATTTGTGCGCCAGAGAAATCGTGAGTTTGCACGGTATATGTCCATAGGTATGACTCCCTGGCGGCCTGAGAAAACTGTTTTGTATTGAAGCGCTGGTGATTGCGGGACGACCGGTTCTTATTACAATACCGCTGACGGTTCTTATGACTGGATACATGATAAAAATCAGCTATTTGGAACCAGTGATTTTATCAAAGAGGCACCGGTTATACCTGTTCTGGCATTTCTTTTCATGATTGCCGGCTTTGTGGCGCTGGCTTATTATCTTAGCTGGAAGAAGGTGAGTATAGTTAATTTGCGGGCTGCTCTGTCTGATGACACTATGATATAAAATCGATAGAAGAAATGTTGGACGCTCTCGCAATGATCCCTATATTGTGGTGTATTTATTTTTTGAAAAGCAGATTACTCGAGGGATAGCATTTGAGGGACTGAAGGGGTAAAGTTTGTATAAAGTGAATTTTAAAAGTGAGCCGTTTTCTTTGATCTGGAGAAAAGGGCTCACTTTCCATTGTAAGAATCGATGCTTTCGCGCAAATATCTGTATTGTGTCTCTCTTTTTCATTTCCTTCATTTTGTAAAGTCATATAGTGCATTCGGATTCTTAATTGTAATACACCGCCTCCCAACGTCAATAACTCCCAATCGTTTCATTTTGGAGCAGATTCAAAGTGCTATCTGGATGCGGGAGGCATTGACTGCGGAGGCCAGGTTCTCATAAGACATTGGAATGCATTGGGTCTGACAGTAGTCTTCACTTTTCATGTATAGAAAAATAAAGTTGATCAGGCGCGTTGTTACATCCGATACACTCTGATTTTCTGCGTCAAAGCACATGAGTCTTAAGACATCACCGACATAAGATGCCAGATCAAGGCCAAAAGCGGGATTCGCCTCACACATACGAAGGGACTGCCGTGTCACGGTAACGGTGGTAATATCCGTGACAGCCTGGGTAGTTACAATGGCAGGTTTCCCTTCGCAGAAGCCAGGATTTCCCCGCTCTTCTTTTTTTTCTGGTCCGCAGTTTAGAGTCATATGAGGCAGTTGTCTGTGCGACAGGCAGTGAACCCTGTAATTCCCCAGGTTCCCGGTATCGATAAACCGATTGCCATAGATGCGCTGACCGCAATTGATCATGAGGAGAAGCTTGGAAAGCGGATAGTTATCATAGGAGGAGGCTTTGATTGGTTCAGAAACAGCTCTCGATCTGGCAGAAAAGGGTCATGAAGTAACTCTGGTGGAAATGCTGCCGCAGATTATGAATGGCGTCGCAACCCACAGACTTTCTTGCTTACAGTGAACGGATTGAAAAAACCAATATGCAGATTATGACCAACACGCGTCTGATTGCTGTTAAAGATCATGGTGTTACGGTACAGGGGCCGCATGATTTTGAGAAACTGGATGCAGATACCGTAGTATTGGCAATCGGGTTAAGAGCAAAACAGGAGTTATACCATGAATTAAAGGAGAGAGGAAAGGAAGTCTACCTCGTAGGTGATGCTGTCAAAAGCAGGTAAAATTTTTGATGCATTCCATACTGCTTACAGGACTGCGCTTAAGATTTAATCTTGTAACGCAATTTTATGTGTTAGAAGTTTGTTTAAAATAGATATTTTGCAGGATTAATATATTACAAAGAGACAGGCTGTATTTCGTGCATACCATGAAATGCTTGCTTGTCTCTATTGGTTTAGCGGAAAAAGACAGTAAAAGGAAAGACCTGCGGAACTTGCAGCCGTTTATGCCTTCATGGCTACGCGATAATAGAGGTATGCCAACAAATACTGTTTAGATAAGTATTGGATATATTCCCGAGGAGAAACACCATAATACTCACGAAATGCCATATAAAAATGACTGCTGTTACGGTATCCCAGCATTAAAGCAACCTCATTGATTGCAAGGCTGGTGCCTTTCAGAAGAATCACGGCCCGCTCCATTCGCTGCGAAAGCAGGATTTCAGAAAATGATTTTCCCAGTTCCCGATGCAGAAGGAAGAAATGTAATTAGTCTGGTAAGAAAATCGTGATCCGATGATCGTATTTATATCTGAGAGAATCATATTCTCCTTTTTACTGGGATACTTCTTTTTTCTTAAAAAACGCCCTTTAAATTCCGAGGAGTCATATCCTCATACTGTTTAAAAACCTTAAAAAAGTACTTTTCATCAGAAAAGCCGCAGTAAAAGGCGATTTCCTTTAAGGTAAAGTCTGTGAATCAGCAGATTTTTGCAGACTCGATTCTTACGGAATTGATATACTGGGTCAGGGTGGTACCGGTCAGCTTCTTTATAACTGCTGGAAGGTAATCTGGATTGTAATGGAAAATTTCTGCAATCTGGGCAACCGTTATGGCCCTGTTGAAAGTTGCGTCGGATCCAGTCTGAATTCTGTAGATGTGGGAGGATCCTCCTTCGGTGCCAGAAGGCGGAGGAAAACTCCCCGGCCAGTTCCAGCAGGGCGGTTAGAGAGTAGTGCAGCAGATATTCGGAAGCAGGATACCGTCTCATGGATATATCGAGAAGCTGGGAAAACAGGAGGGGAACCCGTTTGCCATGTGTGAGCGTACCGGTTTCAGGCACAATGTATTTTTCAGGCAGTGCCTGGCTGATTTCTGAAGGATACTCCGTCTGATTGATATAGACGGGAGGTTCCGGAACATGAAAATGAACCCAGTAATAATGCAGATATTCCGATGATTCCTGCCAGCCATAGTGTTCGGTCTCCGCGTGCGCAGAATGAACTGATTGGGTTCCAGTCTGTACTGAACACCATACTGGGAAATATTCAAGGTTCCTTTCAGAATATAAATCAGAACGAATGAATCAAGACATCGTTTTGGGTGTAAAAATTCTTATTTTTAACCAGCTGTCCACAGGAAAGAAAAGTCAGCGGCCGGCTGCATGGAAGCATGAGATGATGCATGAAATCCCTCCTTTTGATGAAAAGTTTCCATATAAAAGTATATCAGGAATTTTTGTAAAATAAATGAAAAAATAAAGAATATATAAGATATTTACACCTTATATAGAGTAAAAACGGTTGTGCATAAAGTATATAAAATATATAATTAGATCATAAAACTTATGCAAAAGTTTAGAGTTATCGAAGCTTTTGTGTAAAATAAAGTAAAGTCCAAATTGCGCGATTGGAATATTTACACCACAATTATGTCAAAAGGAGAAAAATTATGAGAAAGATGAAATGGGTGTTTGCGGCGGCCTGTCTTGCGTTTGTCCTTGGGGATGCGGAGGAAACAGCAGCCAGCCGTCAGATACGGCGGCTCCTTCTGCGGAAGCTTCCGGGGAAACGGCTTCCACACAGCAGAGGAGCAGACGGCAGATGATAAAAGGGGAATCAGTAACGCGCGTTTCGCATGGTGGGGAGGAGATGACCGCCATACGGCAACGTTAAAGGCTATCGAGGAATACCAGAAAATAAATCCGAATGTAAAGATCGAGAAGCTGAGTATCAGGGGTACGACGGATACAATGATAAGATTCTGACCCAGCTTGCCGGCGGAACAGCCGGACATCATGCGCAGACGATTGCAACGGCTGCGGCGGAGTATCAGGCGGCATTTCCGGATTCGTTTGTAAAACTGGATCAGCAGGATACCTTCAAACTTGATGTGTTCGATCCAGGGATTTTAGACAGTTTTTGTAAAGCGCACGATGGAAGTACAGTCGCAGTGCCATCCGGTGTCAGTCCTATAATCTGGTGGTAAATAAGACCGTTACCGATGCCGCTGGAGTTGAACTGCCGGACAATATGACATGGGATGAGTTTTGGAATATGGAAAACAGATTCATGCCGCTGATCCGGATTATTATATGATTACACTTTCTGATGATGACTGTAACCATTTTATGAGGTCTTATGTGCGGCAGCTGAGCGGTTACTGGACTATTTCCGAGGATTATGAGGTGGTTTCAGACAGAGATGCGCTGGTGAAGGCGTTTACTCTTCTTCAGAGCCTTTATAAAGAAGGAATTGCAGAGCCGATGGATACGGCATTTGCCTACAATGGGGACAAGGATGCCAACAAGAAACTGCTGAACAATGAAATTGCATGTTCTTACAGAGGATCTTCCTCCATTATTAATCTGGATACCAGCGGTGGAATGGTACTGGATATGTGATAAATATCCCGATTGATCCGGACGCGAAGGAAACAGGGGTAATACCCAGCCTTCCCAGTTTTATGGTGAATCAGAAGGGCCAAACCGGGAGGAAGGCTTTTAAAGTTTATGCAGTGGCTGTATACAGATGAAGATGCGATCCGCATCTTAAGTCGACTGCCGCAGGGAGTCCCTCCGACAGAGATTGGACGCCTTCAGCTGGAAAAGGAGAATCTCTTAAATCCTGTAGTCAACAAGGCGATCACGCTGGCTCTGGAAAAGACCGACGGTGCAGTTCCTCCTGTCAATGAAAATTTGAGGTTTACGGATATCTCTTCCCGCTGATGCAGGAACTCTGCTATGACACGATCAGCCCGGAGGAAGCGGGCAGATGAACTCATGTGCCAATTTAACGGAAATCGTGGAGAAGCTGAAACCATAACCGCAGCAGAACAGTCAAAATTGCCAGAAAAAGAGCGGCAAAGTGTGTCCCGGAGGCCATGAACAAATCCTGGCCTTTCGGGATACGAAGAAGGGAATGTGTCAATGAATCTGATTGATTTTCATATGCATCCGTATTTAACCGGAAGTCAGTATACCGGTATGTATCTGGAACCAGGACCAGAATCAGGGAAGAATGTTATGGATAAAATCCGCTGTGACATGGAACGCGCCGGCATCAGTCATGTATGCGGATCTGTAATTGGGGGGAAACACAGTCTGAGGGATCCTTCCATGATCTTAAAGAACTGAACCGGTCAGCACTCGAGACTTAAAACACATGTCGGACGGATTCTCTACGCCAGGCTTTCATATCCATCCGGAATTTGTCCGGGAATCCATTGAAGAAATCGAATACATGGCAGAACACGGTGTGAGACTGATCGGGGAACTGGTGCCTTATGCTCATGGCGGTTACAGCTATTCAAGCGGGGCAATGGATAAAATTCTCCAGGCGGCTGAGGCGTACGGCATGGTGGTTAGTTACCATTCAACAGATGACGACGATGCTGACCGAATGGTAGAACGCCACCCCCAAACTGACGTTTGTAGCAGCAACATCCGGGTGAAAAAACCACGCGTGGAACAGCACCTGGAGCGGATGAGACGGTATGATAATCTTTATCTGGATTTATCGGGAACAGGCCTGGCCAGACTGGGGATTCTGGCATACAGTGTACGCAGGCTGGGCGCGGAACGGTTTTTATTTGGAACGGATTATCCCATTAATAATCCGGCCATGTATGTACAGGGTTCTGTATGAAGCACTTTCGGACAGGGAAAAGAAGGATGATCTGTTACGAGAATGCGGGAAAGGATTTTAGGAATTCATATTTTTTGAAGGGGAAGGGGACCACTGATGAAGAACAAGAAACAGGGAACAATGCTGGAACGGGAAACAACCAGGGATACTTGTATCTGCTTCCCTGGATTATCGGATTCCTGATTTTCCAGTTGTATCCGATCGCCATGTCACTGTATTACTCGTTTACAGACTACAGCTTTGGCGCCCAATATGATTTTGTTGGACTGGCCAATTATCTTCAGATTTTTACAAAGGACCGGGAAGTGAAAAATTCTCTGGCCGTTACCTTTAAATTTGTCTTTATGTCGGTGCCGATGAAGCTCATCAGTGCGCTGATTATTGCAATGCTTTTAAATCAGGCTCTGAAAGGAATCGGGCTTTTCAGAACGATCTACTATCTGCCCTCCATTCTGGGAGGAAGCGTGGCGATTGCCATTTTATGGAGACATTTATTTGATTTAAACGGAGTTGTCAATGTATTTTTAAACAGGCTTGGAATTAAAAGCATTGGATTTTGACAGACCCGAAAATCGCACTGACCACTATAAGTATGCTGTCGGTCTGGCAGTTCCGGATCCTCCATGCTGTTTTTCTGGCGGCGTTAAAACAGGTTCCCAGTCACTTTTATGAGGCAGCGAAGATTGACGGTGCCGGGCCGGTGCGCTCCTTCTTTAAAAATTACGATTCCCATGATCAGTCCCATGACGCTGTTTAACATTATTATGCAGATGATTAACGCGTTTCAGGAGTATACGGCTCCGGCGGTTATTACAGGCGGCGGTCCGGTAAAAAGACACAGGTACTGGCATGATGACGCTGTACCAGAATGCATTTACCTATCGTAAAATGGGGTATGCATCTGCAATTTCCTGGATTATGTTTATCATAATTATAATCTTTACTGTATTTATCTTTTCGACCAGTGCGAAATGGACCTTTACGGCGATGAGGAGGGCTGATGATGAACCGGAAAATAGCTAAAATCAGAAAAATTGTGCTGAAAACCATATCCTATCTGGTGCTGACTGCTCTGGGGAATTGTCTTTATCTATCCCCTTTTATTTATGCTGTCCGCATCATTTAAGACGAATCAGGAACTGATGACTTCCATGAATCTGATTCCTAAAAGTATCTCGTTTGACAGTTACATAAACGGCTGGAAAGGCGTAGGGACGTACACGTTTGGCCACTTTATGAAGAATTCCGGTATCCTTTGTCGTTCCCGTTGTGCTGTTTACCGTGATTTCTTCTTCGCTGGTGGCATATGGATTTGCAAGGTTTAAGTTTAAAGGGTACGGCCTGTTGTTCGGAGCCATGCTCTCAACCATGATGCTTCCCAACGCAGTGGTCATCGTTCCTCGTTATATCATGTTCCGGCAGATGGGCTGGCTGAATACTTACGTACCGTTTTATGCGCTGTCCCTGTTTGCCTGTTACCCGTTTTTTATCTTCTCCATGGTTCAGTTTTATCAGGGGATTCCCAAAGATATTGATGAATCCGCATTTATGGATGGGTGCTCTACATTTGGGATCTTTGTGTATATGATACTGCCGCTGGCGAAGCCATGCCTGTTTTCCATGGCAATCTTTCAGTTCATCTGGACCTGGAATGATTACTTTAATCCATTGATTTTTATCAACAGTGTTAATAAATATACGGTTATGCAGGGGCTGAGGATGTGTATGGACAGTTCCAGCGGAATCTCGTGGGGGCCGATTATGGCGCTTTCACTGATTGCCATACTGCCCTGTGTTATCATTTTCTTTGCTGCCCAGAAATATTTTGTCGAAGGTGTTGCGACAACAGGTTTGAAAAGGATAAAAATGAACGATATAATAACAAATAATATGTTCCCGCGATGGAATTCATTTGAAAACAGAAACATGGAAAAATGCTTCTTCTGTTTGCAGATACTGGAAAGGCTCACGCGGCGGCGGGAGATATCGGGGAACTGGAGAAGTACTTCGATTTTGCGGAGCGTGCCGGAAGCCGGTTTGAATGGGTACAGCTGCACAGCGGGTACTTTTTCAACCATGCGGAGCTTTCAAAGTACCCGGACAATGGAATTGAAATTGATACGAAGACGAATGCATTTATAGACGAAGCCGTCCGTATATGCAAAAAGAATGGAAAAAAAGTATCGTATATGATGGGAGACTATGCGCCGTTAGAGTGTCTGCTGGAGAGATATCCACAGGTGAGAAATTTAAACAACGGCCTCTTCGGGAACTCCTTTACGATGCGGCCTGCGGCATCTTCAAACGTTTTCCGGAGCTGGATGAACTTGCCATGTACTTTTTTGAATCAAAGAATCTGCTGCACTATAATAATTTCTTCGGCTGCATGAATTATGGTCTGGATTTTAATGAAAAGACCTTACGTGAACATCCGGAACTGGTTATGAAGCAGGAGGGGCAGTCCTACCCTATTTAAGCTTCGGTGATCATCTGCGCATGATGCTTCAGGAGGTGTCCAGCCTGCAGAGACTGTGGAAAGAGCTTTACGCTGCTGACTCATGTGTGGTTTCCTTACCAGGAAGAAATTCTGTATGAGGCACTGAAAGATTTCCCGGCAGATCTGCCGATCCTGTTGGAGCATAACTATACGACGGAGACTTTAACCCGGCACTGCCTGCGCCGGCACTGATCAAACGGCTTCCTCACATGAACCATGGCCTCTGCTTCTGCTGCGGCATGGAATACCACGGCCTTTCCCTGGTGCCCTGCTGTTTTCCGGAGGCCATGGAGGCAACTGTCCATGATGCCATGGAGGCGACCGCTAATTTAAAACGGATTACGGTACGGCCCATCTGGGATGGACAGAGCCTTCTGGGTTCTCCCAATGAGATTAATTTGTATTATCTCGCTGCAGCTTTCTGACCAGGCGGACAGGGATCCCGAGGTGGCGTGGAAGGAATGGATCGCCGGAAAATACGGAATTACAGACGAGGAATCTGAACTGATACTGGCTTCTGCCCTGCGAAAGTCGTATGAAGTGGTAAGAAAAGTCTTTTTTGAATTTGGTGTGAGGACCAATGACCATTCTCATATTCCAAACTTTTTCGCACCTGGAGTCACGGCTGTTTAATTACGGAAAAGCGCTGATTCACTGGTGTCCAACTCCGGAAAACAAGCAGAATATTTACGATCTCCTGATCAGGCCGGGCAGTAAGATACCCGGATGCACCGGGAACTGCACGAGGAATCCCTGCATCTGATCGAACAGGCGCTCGGGAACGTGAAATTGCTGGAAAACAGGATGAGGCCGGAAGATTACGAAGATATTATCCGGCGTTATGGGGATATGAAGGTATGGGTTTTGCTTCATCAGGAAGAATATGAGGCATATATCCGGCTTCTGATTCAGAGAAAGACTCCTTCGGAGCGAAACCAGGCCATGGCGGAAAAATCGCTTGTGCGGCTGGGTAAGATGGCAGAGCGGATCAGATCCGGGGAGATAAAAGACTGCTATCTGTTTTCGGTCGACCATGTGGAGTCGTTTATAGAGGACTGCCGCAGGAGTTTGATCAGATATAGATAAAGGGCAGCACGGCGAAAAAAGACAAACAATAAAGGATGGACTAAGATATGAATCAAAAGCATTTTACAAAGGCCGTTGCATCGGTTGTGGTGGAGGATTCCTTCTGGAAGCCGATTATGGAAGTGACAAGGACCCAGATGATCCCATATCAGTGGAAAGCTCTAAACGATGAGCTTCCGGATATAGAGCCCAGCCACTGCATCCGGAACTTCAAGGTGGCGGCCGGCCTGATGGATGCGGAATTTGACGGCCGGGTTTTCCAGGACAGTGATGTTGCAAAATGGATAGAAGCTGCTTCCTATTCCCTGGAATGGCATCCCGATGAGGAACTGGAGAAAAAGATCGACGATACAGTGGATTTGATTATCATGTCGCAGCAGCCTGACGGATATATTGGAACTTATTACTCCATCAACGGCCTGGAGAAGCGCTGGACCAACGTCATGCGTCATCACGAGCTTTACTGTGCGGGACATATGCTGGAGGCGACTGTCGCTTACTGCCGTGTGACGGGCAAGGACCGTTTTTTAAACGCAATGATCCGGTTTGTGGATTATATCGATACGGTATTTGGCCCGAGGAAGGTAAGCTTCATTCTTATCCCGGTCATGAAGTGATTGAAATGGCGCTGATGAGGCTGTACGAAATTACGAAGAACGAAAAGCATTTAAGACTCGCCAAATATTTTATTGATGAGCGGGGGAAACAGCCCTGCTGTTTTGAAAAAGGAGATCGAAACGTACCACAATGAATACCCATGGAAGGACAGCTTCTTTCAGTTCCATTACTATCAGGCAGGGGCACCGGTCAGAGAAATGAAGGATCTGACGAGGCCATGCGGTACGCGCCGTATATTTATATTCGGGTATGGCAGATGTGGCGAGGGAAACACTGGATGACACCCTCTATGAAGCGTGTAAAGCCATGTGGGACAGTATTGTCAACAGGCGTATGTACATTACCGGTGCGATTGGTTCTTCCGCGTATGGAGAGGCCTTTACAATTGACTACGATCTGCCGGGAGACTTAATGTATGGTGAGACGTGTGCCTCTGTGGGAATGGTGTTTTTTGCCTGCCGCATCTTTGCAGATGGAGCAGCGCGGGGAGTACGCTGATGTTATGGAGCGTCTGCTGTATAACGGTACGATCAGCGGTATGGCATTGGATGAAAAAAGCTTTTTCTATGTGAATCCATTGGAGGTATATCCGAAGAAGGATGAGGAGGTGCAGGCATTCCGCCATGTCAAAAAGGTAGAACGGCAGAAATGGTTTGCATGCGCCTGCTGCCCGCCGAATCTGGCACGTCTGGTGGAGTCTGTGGGAGCTTATATTTATACGCAGAGCGAAGACAGGCTGTATGTCAATCTGTTTATCGGCAGTGAGACGGAGGTATTTTCAGGAGAAGAAGCTGCCCATATCCATATGGAAACAGGATACCCATGGACGGGAAACGTGAAGCTTGTGACCGAATGCGAAAGCGGCAGGAATGGGAAATCGCACTGCATTTGCCTGGCTGGTGCAGGCAGTTTGAGATCCTTGTAGATGGAGAACCTGTGGGATACCGGACGAAGCCGGATATCTCTATCTGAAGCGCTGCTGGAAAGGACGGCATGAAATTGTCTTTGTTATGAAGCTGGAAGCCCGTCTGGTGCGGTCTAATCCCAGGGTCAGGGATAATATGGGGAAAACCGCAGTGATGCGCGGACCAGTGGTGTACTGCCTGGAAGAGGCGGACAACGGTCCTGACCTGCACTGCATCGAGATCCCCGAGGAAAGCGGTATTTAAAGAAGAATACAGAAAGGATTTGCTGGGAGGCGTGGTTGTCCTGGAATCTGTGGGACGAAAGATCAGAGAGGAGGAAGGTATCCCTCTGTACTTTGATGAAAAGAATGAGAAGTATGATGAAAAAGAAGCTCTTGTGGATTCCCTACTACAGCTGGGCCAACCGAAGCGCCGGAGAGATGATGGTATGGGTGAGAAGAGTGACACTGTGAATCCTTGAATTAGCTTTGATTTAAGAGGCAGGGAGAGGAAGCGGAATCAAACCCCTTCTCCTCCCTGCTTTTCTGCGGTCATTAGGATGCGAAAAAATTGATCTCTTGACAAGAACCGGGAAATTGTTATAATATAAAAATAAAAATCATTTTCAAATTCAGGAGCGCCCATATGGCAGAACGAGGCAGATACAAGACAAAACAACAGGAAATCATATTAGATTGTCTGAAAAAACAGAAGTCACGCTTTCTGACGGTGGACCAGATTATGGACTGTCTAAAAGAGGACGGGGTGGCTGTCGGACAGACAACCGTATACCGGGTATTGGAACGCATGGTCGATGATGGAAAGATGATCAGGCTTCCAACGGAAGATGGAGCCAAAGTCCGCTACTGTTTTGTGGACAAAGAGGACTTGAACAAGCAGGGGAAACTGGTATGCCTGGGCTGCGGCCGTTTTATTCCTCTCGAATGTTCTAAAATGAAAAGCTTTTCTGGACCATATTTATGAGGAACATGGATTTGAACTGGATCAGCAGCATACAATCCTGTATGGCTATTGTGAAAGCTGTAAAGATCGGCGTTCTGGCATAAAAAGTGATTTATGACGGCAGGAAGAATCTGCAGCAGAAAGGAGGAGACGAAGTGAACTGTTCTATAAAACAAAAAAGAATCTGTGCATTCCTGGCGCGTTCCTTGTGACCGCGGTGCTGCTTCTCTCCGGCTTTTTTATCGTTACCCATACGGAACATGATTGTACAGGTGAGGACTGCCCTGTCTGCGCGGAGCTTCATGCCTGCGCTGCCACAATCCGCTTGATAACAGAAGCGGCAGGCACAGGAGCGGTCGTTATCTTTACATATATGATTACTCAGAAACTCTTATTATCTTACCAGTCGGACGCTCTTTGTGCCCGGTTTCTTTGGTCAGCTTGAAAATCCGTTTAGATAATTGAAACTTCCTTTTGACAAGGCTGTTTTCTATCCATATAACCAATGCCCTTTGAGACAGTGCGTCTTGTGAGTCAGGACGTCCTGTCAGGGAGTGGTGTATTGAGGCTGGAAATCTGCCTTGTTTTTTGTGTGCGCATTTATTTGATATCGCTATAAAAACACATGTCAGGAGGAGTATCATAATGAAAAAAACTAAATTTTACATTTTGCCGGCTGGTCGTGCCGGCGCTCGTTTCTGCTGCTTTGCTTTCCGGCTGCTCCGGAAAGACCGCCGCACCGGGGGCGCTGATGGAGAGCCGGTTCAAACGACTGCAGTAAGTGAACGTGAAGGAAAAGGATACAGACTGCGGGAAACTGAAGGTAATGGCAAGCTTTTATCCCATGTTTGATTTTGCTGTTAAAATTGGCGGAGATAAAGCGGAGGTGACGAACATGGTTCCGGCCGGCACAGAACCACATGACTGGGAACCGGCTGTATCCGATATCAGGAATCTGGAGGAGGCGGACCTCTTTGTCTACAGCGGGCGGGGCTGGAGCATTGGGCCGATGATGTGCTGGCCAGCCTGGAAACCAGGAACCTGATCGTGGCGGAAGCCTCCAGCGGACTTACACTCCGGGAAGGCCACGGTCAGTTTGATCCCCATGTATGGCTCAGTCCGGAGAACGCGAAGAAAGAAATGGAAAACATAAAAGATGCTTATGTCAAAGCAGATCCGGACAACAAGGATTACTATGAAGAAAATTATAAGACCTATCTGCTGCAGACGTTTGATAAGCTGGACCGGAAATATAAGGATACGCTGTCTGCCCTGCCCAATAAGAGCATTGTGGTGTCCCATGAGGCCTTTGGTTATCTCTGCGACGCTTATGGGCTGACCCAGATGGGCATCGAGGGACTGTCCCCTGATTCTGAACCGGATCCGGCAAGGATGGCGGAAATCATTGATTATGTAAAAAGAGAATCACGTCAGGGTCATCTTTTTTGAAGAACTGGCAAGCCCGAAGGTGGCGGAGACAATTGCGAGGGAAACTGGAGCCGGGATCGGGTTTTAAATCCGTTAGAGGATTAAGCGACGAGGAGATAAAAAGGAGGGCGGACTACTTCTCCGTAATGGAAGATAACTTAAAAGCAGCTGGAAGCAGCGCTTCAATAAAGACCGCAATAAGGACAGGAATAAAGACAGGAACAGGAGAAGAGAGAATGGATGCCATTGCAGTGAAAGGACTGGATTTTTCCTACGGAAATACCAGGATATTAAAAACATAAATTTTACCGTTCCCGAGGGCCGGTTTGCGGTTCTGCTGGGCCCCAATGGGGCAGGAAAAGCACCCTGCTAAAGCTTATGCTGGGGAACTTCCGTTAAATGGACAGAACGGCAGGATCGAACTTCTGGGACGGGAGATCCGGCAATTTAAAAACTGGCAGAAGGTCAGCTGTGTTTCCCAGAACGGCATGGCAACCTGTCAGAACTTTCCGGCCTCCGTGGAGGCGATCGTCCAGGCAAATTTATACGCCCAGATTGGAAGATTCCGGTTTGCAGGGAAAAAGGAGAAGGAGCAGGTCCGATGTGCGCTGGAAAAGGTAGGGATGGGCGTTTGCAAAAAGGCTGATCGGCCGTCTGTCCGGAGGGCAGCAGCAGAGAGTCTTGCTGGCAAAAAGCTCTGGTGAATGAGCCCGGACTTCTGCTAATGGATGAACCAGCCTCCGGTATGGATGAGAACAGTACCATGCTGTTTTACCAGCTTCTCTGCCGGATTAACCGGGAGCAGGGGGTGACCATATGGATTATCACTCATGACCGGAAACGGCTGGAAGCTTATGCGGATGATATCTGGTTTTTAGAAGATGGTACGATGAAACAGGTCGGTCAGGACCGAAGGAGGAGTGTTATGGAGATCTTTAAATATGCGTTTATGCAGCGGGCCTTCTTTGTCGGTATTCTTCTGGCGGCCGTCATCCCGTGTATCGGGATTGTGATGGTATGCAGGCGTCTGTCCATGATTGGGGATGCCCTGTCCCACACATCGCTGGCAGGGGTAGCGGCCGGACTGATCCTGGGGCTGAATCCTGTCCTGACGGCTGCGGCCGCCTGTGTGATTGCTGCCATTGGAATCGAAGCGATACGCAGGAAGCTTCCCAGATTTTCAGAGATGTCCATCGCTGTTGTCATGTCTGCCGGGATCGGCCTGGCAGGCGTCCTGTCGGGATTTGTAAAGAATGCGGCTGATTTTAACAGTTTTCTGTTTGGAAGTATTGTGGCAGTCAGTGACACGGAGCTGGCTCTGGTGACTGCCGTCAGCATAACGGTTCTGCTTTTGTTTCTGCTGATGTACAAAGAATTGTTTTACATATCTTTAGATGAACAGAGCGCCAGGATGGCCGGAGTGCCGATAAAGGCGGTGAACTTCCTATTTACCGTTTTAATCGCTGTGACGGTTTCTGTCGCTGCCAGGACAGTAGGGGCCCTGATTGTCTCTTCCATGATGGTGGTTCCCGCAGCCTGCGCGATGCAGTTTGGAACAAACTTCCGCCAGACGCTTCTCTGTGCAGTGGTGCTGGACGTTCTGTTTATGATCACGGGGCTGTTCGCCGCCTATTACCTGGGATTGAAGCCGGGCGGTACGATCGTGCTGGTGGGAGTGACGGTTTTAATACTGGTGTTTGCAGGAAAGAGAATTTTACTGCGGAAATAGTCATGTACGGAGTACAGAGAGGAAAACGGTACGAATCGGCTGGCAGGAGCCGGAGTGGGGGAGAAACAGATCAGGAATAACGAGAGCTGCCGGATGAGCAGCAGAATGGAGTGCATATGACTGATATTTACATTATATCTGGTTTTTTAGGCGCGGGTAAAACGACACTGATTAAGACGATGGTGCGTTCCGCGTTCAGGAATAAGGAAATCGTTGTGATAGAAAATGACTTCGGTGAGGCCGGAATTGACGCCGGACTGCTGCGGGAATGCAATCTGGCTGTTACCAGCTTAGTGACGGCTGCATTGATTTGCAGCCTGACCGGAGACTTTGAGAAAGCGATCGAGCGTGTTGTAAAAGAGTATGCGCCGGAGGCTGTTTTTAGTGGAGCCGTCGGGCGTGGGAAAATTATCTGATATCATTAAAATCTGTTTCAAACAGGAAGATAAAGGGCTGCCTCCATTTAAAAAAGGCAATCACAGTCGTGGATGTCCGTTCCTTTGATAAATACAGGAAAAATTACGGCGAATTTTTTTTGAGGATCAGATAGCCTATGCTGATTTGATTATGCTGAGCCACCAGGAGGAGGCTGCCGAAGAGATTAGAACGGTAGGGGCTAAACTTCGGGAACTGAATCCGGAGGCCAGAATCGAGGCGGACTTCTGGGAATCCATTCCCGCATCGGTGTTCCGCCAGGGCCTGCGAAACAGCAGCATCTTCAGGCTGGAGATGGAGACGGCGGTGGCGATGAAGCCTGTGCGAATTCGCAAAAGCAGAGAGCAGTCTAAGAAAGCCGGTTTTATCCGCCGCCATTTTGCAGGGAGGTATTCGCTTCTGTTACCATAGAATGGAAGGAACCCCTTACGGAAGAACAGCTTCAAAAAAAGGTAATGCATGGCAGCATACGCGGAAGGAGAAATCCTCCGCGGAAAAGGGATTGTGGCGAGCGGAGGCCGCGGGCTGGTCTTTCACTATCTGCCGGATTATTTAAGCATTGAACCTGTAAATACAGCGGGGAAATCAGGTCTGTTTCACGGGTACCGGCCTTAATGAGAAGCAGATACGAATGTTATTCAGCGAGGAAACAGTATGACAGTGCCGGCATGGGTGATAACCGGCCTCCTGGATTCGGGAAAGACGACCCTCATCAACCGGTTGATCGAAGAAAAACTGGACGAACTGGACATTTTGGTTCTCCAGTTTGAATCTGGTGAAACACCTTTAACAGAACACGAGCGTGTTAAGAAGCTGGTGTTCTCTAAAAAGCCAGCTGGAGCGGGCGCCATTGGATATTGCCGATGCCGTGATCGAATATCTGAACAGCCGCAGTACAGAATTAATTTTAATTGAATGGAACGGAATGGAACACTTCCATAAACTGGAGGAAATGTTTCTGCAATTTATGGCAAAAACGGTGATGAGCATTGAAAAAGTGGTTTATGTTGCGGCCGATACGGGAATTCAGGCGGGGATTCCGGATGCCGGAGCAGCCGCGTTTTCACAGATTGCCGGGAGTGACTGCGCTTACATCAGATCAGAAGGGAGGGAACACGGCAGGGTAAAACCGGATCTTCTGTATAACTGCAGCCCGGACATTCGGGTGTATACTGACCGTAAATGGGAGCGCTTTATGCGGGATATCTTTCATGTTCGCATGCAAAGCCGCAGCATTTGCTGCTGATGGCCGCCGCTGCGGCAGTGCTTTTTTACTGACGGTTTCTTCCCTTGACGAGATTGGATTTTCCTTCGGACGGTATATCAGTGTATACCTTGGAGTATTTTACAGGCCGCACCGTTTCTTTTGATTGGGGTCCTTCTTTCCTCGCTGATACAGGTCTGCTTAAAACCGGACTGGATTCAAAGGAAATTCCCCGAAAAAAATCCTGGCGGGCCAGCTGTTTGCGGTCATTGCCGGATTTTTTTTCTGCCGGTATGCGACTGTGCGTCCATCCGGTATTTAAAAGCCTGGTCAAAAAGGGAGTGCCGATGCCTCTTTGCCGTGACCTTTATGCTGGTATCCCCGGTTATCAATCCGGTGGTCATCCTTTCCACCTGGTACGCGTTTAACGGCAATTATCAAATGATCGCGGCAAGATGTGGTTTGGGGGTGCTTTGTGCTGTGCTCTGCGGGTTTACTTTTACCTGTTTAAACCACCGGAGGATTATCTGCTGGAAAATGCCGTGCCTCTTCAGAACGCGTGCGAGAATTACAGCCTGCCGGCAGCAGCAGACATCAGGCTGTCCGTTTTTTCCTGATCATGCGGCACGCCCAGAATGAATTTTTTCCGTGGGGAAATTTCTGCTCACCGGGATTTTTTGTATCGACGCTGTTTCAGGATTTTATTCCTCAGGCAGTGACAGCAGGCAGTGGGGCGGCGCCGTGGAAAGCGCTTCTTCTGATGATGGGACTGGCTTTTGTGCTGTCTCTCTGTTCTTCCTCTGATGCCGTGGTGGCCAGAAGTATGGCGGCAAAGCCTTCCTGCCGGGGCAGTTCTCGGCTTTCTGGTATTTGGTCCAATGATGGATATTAAAAATGCCGCCATGCTGCTTTCCGGTTTTAAATCTGCTTTTTGTGGTCCGCCTGTTTGTAACCGCATTTCTTGTCTGTTTTTCCTGGTGATGATGCTGTTCATGCTCTGGGGGAGCGGAGGGATCAGAATATGACGCTGCGGGGAAAAGGAATCAACCTTCAGGTATTGACAGAATGTATCTGTTATCTGTTGTTTGGATACCTGTTGTTTCAGCTTACTTATTCAGGCGGGTATTTAAATTACGTGACGCCGAGGATGAAACCATACCTTTATGGCATGGCCGCTTTTATGCTTTTATGGGCGGTGATGAATGGAAGATACCTGCTGACACCGCAGTACCGGGCAAAACTGGCCCGTTCTTTTGTTTTTATTATTCCGATTCTGCTGCTTGCCCTGCGGCCGGCCGCGCCGGGAGGGGGAAGTATGGTCAGAAGCTATGACAGCCCAGGCTTCCTGTATCTTCCGGGAAGGACAGAGAGCAGATGACAGATCGTCTAGGACAGCAGCCGATACCGACACCCGATGGAGGAGCGCAGGATAGTGCCTTCCGATGATGGAACGGATGCGGCCCGGTCAGACGGAGAGGAAAATCCGCAGGATAACTTAAGCGGTCTGGATGAGTCAGCCAATACCATCACGATTGCAGATGAGGATTACTATCCGTGGATGTATGAACTGAGCAGCTCCTATGAAAGGTATGAAGGCTATACGGTAATAATAAAAAGGCTTTGTCTATCGTGATTCGAATCCGGGAAACGTGTGATTTTGCCCTGGTCCGCCTGTCTATGTGGTGCCTTGCGCTGCGGATTTGAGCCCTGTCGGCTTTCTGGTGGACAATGTAGGAACGCTGGATTTTAAAGACGATGACTGGGTGGTGGTAAAAGGAACCTTAGGGATCAGCGAGGACGGCCAGTCCCTGCTGCTAAAGGCCCAGAGTATTGAGGCAGCCGAAAAGCCGGAGGAGGAATACGTTTATCCGTATTTTTAAATGAACCTCAGGCAGACTGCCAGGGGACTCCTCCTGGACCTGCCCTTTACAGGCCGATTGCATTGTTCTTGCGGATTACAGCGGCAGCAAAGAGCAGGGATCACAGCCGCAGACAAGGGCAGCAAAGCATTGCCAGCATGGCGGAAACAGGAGTCCCGCAGGAAGGAGTCATTGCACTGACGGGAACGCTTTACAAGCTGAACTGACTGCCCGTGTAAGCCTGTACGAGGTAGTGATACATGGTATAAGGCGAAAGTCCGGCATCGCTGTAAGATGCTGCGGCTGTTACATGAATGAGCTGGTACGGGCCGTCGGCGGATTCGGCCGCCGTACCGTCTGTTGATCCATTTATTGCATGCACAGATCCATTTGCAGGTGCGCCATAATGGATGCAATGCTGATTATCGGGTTCACTTGCTTCTTCATAGTAGTCCTCCTGATCTAACAGTGATGCAGTCAATGAAGACTGCAGGTCAATCGTGATAAAAATTTTCCTTCTGTCATTGGTGCGTTATATTGTCAGTCAGATGTTAACATGGCTGCGGTTGTCCAAAAACTGCACAGCTTTTGTCTTCCAAAGGCTGATAGAGCCGTTCTGCCTGGACTTTTTGTACTGATGAGACATAGTCTCAATTACAGTATATGCGTCCAAAGTACCAATGGTTTTCTGCATAAAGTACGTTTAAAAAATAACAAAAATATATATTTTCACGGTTCCGTAACGCTTACGTCTAAAAGCTGTAGCTTGCATTATGGTATGCTGTTTAACAATGGCAACGAGAAATATGTTGAAAAACCTGTGTAATAGCATAGAATATCGTTAATACAAAGAAACAGATGAGAAGGTGCAGGAGAGGGGTAAGGATGGCAGAACTCAGAAACGGCGGGCATTATGGATAAAAAAATTGCTGGAATTTTTTATGATATGCGGATCGTGCGAAGAAAACTGAAACAGTTGAAGGAACAGTACGGCTTCTGCGGAATAGTATTTCTGGATGTGAAGTCAGAAACCTTTTATTCACCGAACAGAAGCTTCGGGGAAGTGTTTGAAGATCCAAATTCCCGGATTCTTCAGAGCAGCAGTTTTGAGAGCCTGAATGAATTCGTCCGAAACCTCTATCAGACAGAGGAAACAGACAGACATGCCTGTCCATATGATTTTACCAATATAAAAGTGGAAGATGAGCAGGGAAGCTACTGGGTCCAGCTGTATGCATGTAAGTGGACGATCAGCCGCAGACGCAAAATAGCCGGGATTATCTGACTGCTGGAGGAAAAAGGAACGGGGGCAGAAGGAACAGGAGAAAAGAAGCCGGGGGGAGAATGGCATTGCCGGTAATTACTGGATACAAAAAGAGTTCCATTACCGATAAATACTTAAAGGACACATCGGATAACTACTTATTCGAGTGGAATATTGCCGATGACAGACTGCTTTTTGTCAGAAAACTGGAACAGTAAATTCAGCGCCAGGGTTCCGGGAAAGACTGAACGGGCAGATGATAGAATGGTATATCGTGAAGGAGGATATTCCCAGATTCCACAAGCTTCAGAATGATATTATGAATGGTGAAAGCCCGGAGGATATTCTTCTGAGATTCTATATAAAAGACGATAAGCACGATTATGCGTGGTGCAATGTCAGCTTCCTGAGTATACTCTGCGATGACCGGACGCCCATGTATGTCGTGGGGCGGGTGCAGGATATTGATAAAAGCTTCGCGGCCTGCGCCATGGAAATGATTCCTTCTACACATCAAACAGAAGGAGGCAAGACAAAAGATTGATAAGCTTTTAGCTGTGAAGGAGTCAGAGAAAATCCATGCGCTTCTCGTTATCCGACTGAATATGAATGAGGCGGCCAAAACGAAGAGACCTTCTGGGGAGAATCAGCGATTTCCTATTCCCTCGTTAAAAACCTGACCTATATGATTTATCCAACCGATATCCTGCTGGTCCATGACAATTATATGGTTGTATTTGGGGACATGGGGAAATGAAGAAAATGTGCTGAGAAAAGCGGCCCGAATCCATAAGGTATTTGAAAGCATGATACCGGAGAATGTATTCGCGGAAATTGGCATTGCCCTTTGGCCGCGTGACGGGAAAACGTATGAAGAACTGTTGATGTATGCGGAAAACCGATGATTATCAAAGCAAAGTGGTTTGAAACAGAGTTTGCCGGAGAAGAAACGGACGGTCCCGGAGAAGCGGCCCATGAAAAAAGAGACGTTCAAAAACCAGGAGCAGTGGCCGATCAGCGTCGTCTCAGATATCATGGATGACTGGTACCATATGCTATATGAATTCACGGTTAAAAAGGCAGATGGAGCTTGCGGAATCGCAGATCATGCTGGGGGCAGATCAAACCACACTTTATTTTTAATGCGCTTGCCAATATTAAAGCGCTGATTTATACAGACCCTGATCTGGCGGAGAAGCTTATTATCGCGTTTACGAAGTATTTAAGGACGCATTTAAACGCGCTGGGGAAGGAGGAGATGGCCCGGTTTCCGGATATACTGGATTTTGTGGATAATTATCCAGGTGGAACAGAGCCGCTTTCCCGGAAAGATCAAAGTGGTTTATGACATTCAATACGATGAGTTTCAAATGCCTCATTTTATTATACAGCCGTTGGTTGAAAATGCAATTAAGCATGGACTCTGCAAGAAAACGGAACCGGGAAGACTTCGCATCGCATCGTATCAGGCCGGTGATGAAATCTGTATTGAGATAGAGGACGACGGGATCGGATTTGACCGGATGCCTCGGAAAGAACAGTGGACAGCGGAATCGGACTTGAAAATGTGAGAAAAGGCTTTCCTATCTGCTGGATGGAAGTCTGGCGCTCCACAGTGAGCCGGGAAAAGGGACGAGAGCTGTGATTCGGTTTAAGGAGAGACAGACATGAAGATGAAGACGATTATCGTGGAGGATGAGGCTAATATATTGTCAGAGACGAAGCGTAATCTGGAACGGATGGCTGATATAGAAGTGCTGGGAGGATTCCTGTCTCCTCTCGAAGCGCTGAAATTTGCTCATGCCATGACATCGATTTAGCCATTTTAGATATTGAAATGGCTGGAATCAACGGGATGGACTTAGCCGAGCTGCTGAAGAAAATCTATCCGGCTGTTCAGATCCTGTTTTCTACCGGATACAGCCAGTATGCCATGAAGGCATACCAGCTTCAGGCAATGGCGTATCTGATGAAACCGTACTCTTTTCGGAACTGGAAAATGCGGTCCACCGCAGCAAGGCTTTGATAGAGGGACTTCGTTTTGACAAAAAAGAGCGGAAGATATATGTGAGAACCTTTGGTAATTTTAATGTGTATGTGGACGGAGAAGCGCTGTTCTTTCCGTACGGAAAAGCGAAAAGAGCTGTTTGCCTTTCTGGTCAATGCAAGGGGAGGAGCCGTAACCATGGAGCAGATAGTTACTTCGCTCTGGGAAAACCGGCCGTATGATAACCGCGCCAGCAGCTTTACCGAAAGGCAGTTTCTCTTATGCGATCGACATTCCGCAATGGGAAATTGAAAATATCTGCTTTTATTACAGGAGCTGTCTTGCAGGCAATACGAAGATGTATTCCTGTGACTATGAGGAATTTCTGGATGGATCAATCGAGCAGAGAAGGACGTATAACGGCAACTATATGGCCTGAGTACAGCTGGGCCGAAGATACAAACGCAGTGTTGAGCAATATGGTGGACTATTAATGCCCGTGAGCAGCAGGTATCTATGGAGTGGATTACAGCAGGGAAAGTTTTCCGTTCCATAGTACCTCCGGCGGAAAAAATATAAAAGGAAAACGGTATTTAAATATCCGCATCGAGCGGGTGTTTGAATTTTTTTTTATATTTGGATAAAATATGAGAATGATAATTTACTAATCGGAGGGCACCATGAAAAAACTGAGAATCAAAATAAAGAATAATTACGGAAGAGACCATAGACAATTACTGTGAAATTGGCTGGCGGGCCGCGAAAAGAGCGAAGGGACGATACGGAAGTACCGGTATTATCTGCAGAAGTTTATGGAACACATGAACGGGCGAAGCGTGGATAAGGGAAGCCTTCTGATCTGGAAACAGTATCTGCGGAACCATCTCGCGCCGATAACGGTGAATGGCGCATTGACGGCGTTGAATGGATTCTTCAGATTTTACCGCTGGGAGGACTGTGAAGTCCGGTTTTGAAGATCACTACGAGCCCATTCAGCCAGGAAAGCCGGGAATTGTCAAAAAGAGGAGTATTTAAGACTGGTAGATGCGGCATTCAGGAAGGGAAATGAGAGACTGTCTCTGCTTCTTCAGACGGTATGTTCCAGCGGAATCCGAATATCCGAGCTGAAATATGTGACAGTGGAGGCGGTGCAGAAAGGGAAAGCAGAGATCGAGTGTAAGGAAGAATCCGAACCGTTCTTTTGACGAGGCAGCTCTGCAATATGCTGGCGGAATATGCGAAGCGTAAAGGGATTATGCAGGGAATGATCTTTATCACACGAAGAGGAAATGCATTGGACCGCAGTAATATCTGGAGAGAGATGAAAGCCTTAAGCATGGCGGCGGGAGTGGAGAGTGACAAGATATTTCCTCATAATCTGCGGCATTTATTCGCAAGGACATATTATGAGATTGAAAAGGACTTATCAAAACTTGCGGATATTCTGGGACACAGCGACGTGAATACGACAAGAATTTACACAAAAGAAAGTGGGACGAGACACAGACAGCAGCTGGAAAAACTGGGATTACTGGTCACATCCTACAACCGAATATCTCTTTTTTGTTGTAAAAGCAGGGAAAATGAAGCCGTTTGAAAGAAAAATAATGCATTAAAAGTTTTAAATCTACATGTTTTGCCAAATATGCATTTTTCGATGGCGATTAAGCAGACCGACCACTCCTCCGTTCGGTCTGCTTTTCGCGTCGAAAAAAAAAAGGAAAAAACATGTAGATTTAAAAACTTTTTAAATGTAGTATTATAAAATAATCTGTATTTAATTTCTGCTTTTACAACAAAAGAGATATTCGGTTGTAAACGAATGTGAGGGTAAATCATGAAAGAAATCTATGAATCGTGTCTGACAGTACTTCTTTCCATATGCCTGGCATTTACGTGGAATTTACCGGCCTTTGGCGCGGGGCTGACACACAGATCAGAGAGCCCTGCATGGATCGTGGATGAGATAGGAAAGTATGGAGGAAATGACCGGCAGAATTCCTGAATATGAGATCTGTGGCGAAGAACTGATCAGGCTTCTGGCTGACGACAAGGCCAGGGGAAATGAGAAATACAGGTATTATCTTTGATACCGCGGATGAAGCGGTATCCTTTGGCCGCTATTTTTACCGCTATGTTTATCTCGGAAAAGAAAGAATCCAGCTGGCGCTGGGAAAGACCGGGGAGAGTTCCTGCGTCTATGTACAATGTGATAATCCCGTTAAAGCCGCTAAGCAGACAGGCAGGTGGAAGCCAGGCTTTGGGGAGACTGCGGCAGCCGCCGCTTAGATGGAAGAGCAGGAGAAGGCCCTGTTCTTTTATGAGTGGGTCTACGACCATGTGGAATATGACACGGAGCTCCGGAACAAAACGGTTTACGATGCCGTGATGGAAGGCAGTTCCGTATGCTGGGGGTTACGTCTCTGCTTATCTGACCTTGTGCAGGATGTCAGGCTTAAACTGCGAACCGGTCTACAGCGGAGATCATGCGTGAACCGGGTATGGATTGAGGGAGGTGGAACTATTGCGATATTACATGGGACAAAGGCCAGGGGAGCGCCGGCGGGAAGCTGATGTCAGAGGAAGAGATGGAGGCAGATCCGGCACACAGAAGAACCGTGAGAAGGCGGAAAAATGGAAGAAAGGAATCTTTGTCCGGTCGCCATCGGATGACGGAATTCCGGAGGGCCGAAAAAGAAGACGGATTCGAGAAAATGGATCCGGTTTTTGACGGCCGCCTGCTTCGCAACGGTTGTGGTGACAGGCGTTTATTCCTTCGTCTCGGAGGGAGCCTCCGGCCAGGATTACATTCAGACGCCGCCGCTTACAGGGATACTGGAGAGCGCAGAGGCACCGGGAGAAAGAAATGAGACGGAGAGAGGACCTGGGGTGTCTGTGAAGGAAGAACCGGAAGAAAGCGCGGGGGGAAACACCGGGCCGGCAGCCGGCCGGGAAGAGAACGGTGAAGAAAAAATGATGCAGAAGCAGCTGAACCGGAAGAAAGCGAATATCTCGGAGAGTTTGAGGTGACCGGATATTGCGGATGTGATATTTGCTGTGGAACAAAAGAGGTAAAGCTGACGAAGATGGAGACGGTTCCAAAACCGGATTATACCGTTGCGGCTGATCCGGAAGTGATTCCGCTGGGAAGCAGTATTGTGATTGAGGGTACCGTCTACCACGTGGAGAGGATGTCGGACAGGCGATCAAAGGAAAGAGTGTAGATATCTTTTTCGCTTCCCACGAGGAAGCAAAAGAACTTTGGACGGCAGAAGTTGTCCGTATACCTAAAATAATCCCTGCAAAGGGTTTCTATAGATAATTAAATGAAATTGGAAGGATAACGGATGAGAAAAAGGAAATTTACGGTTACAGCCGCCATGTTTGCATTATCGGCCATACTCCTGTCGGAAATCCAGATGCAACCCGCTTATGCAGTTGAGGGCTGGACCAATGACAGCGGAGAATGGATGTATCTGGATAAGAGCGATCAGCCGGTGACTGACGGCTGGAAACAATCAAAGGATTCGTGGTTTTATCTGGATTCAAATGGAAAGATGGTAAGAGACAGTTTCATTGAGTTGGGAAATGGGCTGTACTATGCAGATAAGGATGGCAGACGTGCAGAATCTGCCTGGATCTGGTCGGATGGAAGAGAAGAAGACGGCTATGAAGATGGCTGGTATTTTTGGAGCGAACGGAAAAGCATATCGAAGAACCGGTGGCTTTAAGAAAGTGATTCATGGAAATACATATGTTTTTGACGAAAAAGGGAAAAATGCTGACCGGCTGGATTGATGAAGAAGGCCGGGCGCTGACGGAAGATGATAATCCCGCTGGTGGATGGTCTCTATTATGCCGGTGAGAATGGCGCGCTGTTAAGCGGCGTCTGGAGGGACTATGGATCCGTAACGCTGGGCGGAGCGGATGATCTCGAGAGCAGTCTTACGGGAAAAAATTACAGTGAATATAAGGAATTGTGGCTTTATTTCGATGATAACTTTAAAAACTGAAAAGCAGCGGAGACAAGATTAAGGGAGAAGACGATCGGTGACAATACCTACGGGTTTGACGAGTATGGAATTATAGGCTGCCGTGGTGGAGCACAGTGGCCAGTGTCAGTAACGCGGACCGAAGCAATCCTGAGCTCAGAGTCTGCAAAATATTTTGCGGGCTACAACGGCGGGAAGCTTTGAAAAACACATGGTTCTGGATGTCCGTCTGAAAATCTGGACGAACAGGATTACAACGACGGCGAATACAGCTGGTGGTATTCGGATCAGAATGGAGAGGTATACAGGAACCGGATCAGAAAGGTCCATGATAAGTATTATGCATTTGACGGATTGGGAAGAATGCGTACCGGTTTTGTGTTGTTTGACGGGAAGGACACCTTTGTGGCTCAGTACGATATAGACGACTGGTCATCAGATGACTTTAAGAATGGTGATCTGTACGGCCTGGAAAAAGCGGACTTATATCTGTTTGATCCGGATGAACTCAATGACGGCTCTATGCAGACCGGCGGAGAGATAAAGGTGGAACTGGAAGACGGAGTTCATACCTTTGGTTTCGAAGCAACGGAATTGCCTACGGCAACCGGAACAAACTCAGGAAGACAAAGAATTCCTTCTATATTAATGGACTTAAACTGGAAGCGGATCAGGGAATACGGTTACGGCGTTGTGAAAGAGGATGAGGATACCTACCGTGTGGTTGATACAAGAGGAAAAATCCTGACAGGAGACAGGAAAGTCATAAAGGATAAAAGAGGGCGGCTGGCTGATCTTCTTAAACAGCCGGTTTGCGGCAAGAGTAGAGGATGCGGATAAGCCCAGATGGTATAACGGGGAGGAAGGACCAGGATTTTACCACTACGACAGGAGCGGCGGAGAAGACAAATACTCCGGCGGATTGATCGTTAATTACGATTCAGAACCGCTTCTGGATTATCTGGCGGATGAGCAGAGATTAAATTTTGAATAGAAAGAGGTTGGAACATGGATGGATCACGAAATGGCGTTTCTTTCATGGAAAGCATGAGAGTGGGCCGGATAATAAAGAAAGGCATCGCGTGCCTGCTGGCCTTCGTACTGGCCTTTTTGCCGCCGGTGCCGGGGCTGACCATGTCTGCCATGGCCGCAGGAACCGAGCTTCAGCCGGCACAGGGGAATGAAGGATAATGGAGGCGGACTGACAACTGCCTATAAATGGAATAAAGGTACGACAGGAAAATTTGACATCGAGGGTATCGAGGACGCTTCGCTCATTGGAGCAGAGAACCCCTATACGGGAGATCGTTTAAAAAGCAGTTATAACGACATACGCCCATCAGGGATATGAGACGGTAGTGCAGAAGCAGGGCGGTGCCGGAGGAAGAAAAAATGTTGCAATTTCGGTCAACGGCGGTATACAGACATTTGACGATCTTGGAATCGAAGTGCAGATGAAGGTATATCCAGCCTGGACCAGAAATGGATTCTGGTTGATTATATTGTGTATAACAAAAAAATGAGAATAACCCGATTCAGATTGCCAGCGGAACTGATGTGCAGGTCGGAGGAAGAAGCGGAGCCGGAGCCGGCGATCCGGCCGATGCGTCGACACTGACGGCAAATGCCCGTGGGTTTCATATGGTGAATGAACAGACGCAAGGCAAACCTTTGACTGCATCTATAACGATGACAGCCTGGGACTGACGGAACCTACCACAAAATGGGTTGGAAGATATAACGAGAGGCAGAATTACTATTTTACGGATAATCCTCACAGCGTTGCCAATGTGGATTCCGGTCTTACCTATTCCTGGACGATTCCGCTGCGGCCATATGAGACGGCGGTCAGAAGGGTGGCTTTCGGACAAAGGACCCTCCTATTACGTTTCCTCTGCCTATGGAAACGACGGGAATGTCGGCGCCTACGATACGCCTCTCAAGACGCTCGGCGCGGCAATCACAAAAATTGGAAACAATGTCGGCTATATCTATATACAGGATTACAATGAACTGACGTCGACCATTACCGTTCCATCCGAGCGAATATTACATTTATGAGCTCGGATTACAGCCGGGGGAACTCCGATTGACGATATTATTACAATCCGCAGAAACTCAGGACTGGTATCAGGTCCCATGTTCAGCACCAACGGAGGAACCATGCGTTTCAGCAATCTCGTGCTGGATGGAAACCGGACAGGCGTGCGGGAAATACGTCCCCCATTCTTTCGGCGGACAGGGGAACGGTCGGTATCATGAGCGGAGCCACTCTGCAGAATAATCAGGTGAATGCGGCCGGTATGGGAAGTGCCATCCAGATTTCGGGAAGCGCGGACCTGGAGATGAACTACGGGACAATTACGGGTAATACGGCAGTTGACAGAGGTGCGGTCAATTTCGACAGCACGGGTAAATTTATGATACAAAACCGTATCTCAATAGAAGGAAATACATTAAGCAGCGGTGAAAAGGCAAATGTATATTTGTCGAAGGAAAACGTATATGACGGTGGTGGGGGACTTAGATACCTCGGCGATCGGCGTCACGACTGCCCGGTTACCGGAGGCATCGGCCGGGGGCGCCTCTACGCAGGCCGCACAGGAAGTAAACGTAGCGGTACCGCTTGGCGGGAGTGCGGTCGATATATCGCCGAGCCCATTTGTAGATAATTTCTTTGCTGACCGTGCAGGAAGCGAAGGGACCGGATTATATGTCACTTCGGGTACGGCGGGGCTTTCAGAAGCCGGTGAAAACCATGACAGGGAAATACGGTTTTAAAGAAAAATGGATATCAGATCACATTTTTCATCAAGGATCTGAACACCGGAGGAAGCATTACAGGAGCGCCGGCGATTCAGGCGAAAACCTACGGCTCGGGGAAGCTGTCAGTCTGGCTGCTCCGCCTGAAGTGACAGGCTATGAGGCGGCAGGCGTAACGATTGAACAGGGAACGTCAAACCTGCTTCATGCACAGCTTAATCCGGGAAATGATTATGGAACAGTGACGGGAATCATGCCGAATCAGGATGTAACCATTGATTATGAATACAGAAAAGTAAATTCAAGCATTCGTTTTGAAGCAAACGGCGGGAACTCCGCAGACCTCCTTCCCTGACAGGGACGGCTGGCAGACAATGTAAATGCCATGATGCCCAGAGTAAGCCGCTATGGCTATGTATTCCGGGGCTGGAGTTCAGTGAATGACTGGAACAATCCGAGTATCATTGCCGGTCTTCCCAGTGTATTCCGGAAACACCGGTTACCTACTATGCAGTTTTTTGAACCGGATCCCAATGTGAAATTTAACTATACGGTGGAGTATTCCAACCGGAACGGGGACATCGTATTCCAGTCTGATACAGAGGAAAATGCTTACAGCGTGGAAACGCCAATTACAGCCCAGAAGAAAGAGATTCACGGTTATGCCTGGAGTCTGGAGGATTCAGGAACCACGCCGGCAGAATACAATTACAGCGGTACCGCTGTGCCGGTTGGTCAGTTTAACGGTACCACCGGAGCCTTTGCGGGAACCATGCCTGGTCAGGACGCTACGGTACGCTACCGCTACCAGGTGGATTAAAACCGTACTGCGGCACAGTCCCAGCTCACAGTCCGCCATGAAAACTGCCGGAGGAACCACCGTATCAGAAGCCCAGACGAGCAGCCACTATCCGGAAGAAGCGGTTACAGCCCGGCCGGTGACAGATATGGTTATGAGTGCGTGGATGTGCGCATCGATACGGGGGATACGGCGGACGACAGCGACGGCCATCTGGTAAGCGCCCTTACGGGAAGCTTTGACGCAGACAGGATCTTCCGTGGTATGATGCCAATCAGCCGGTAACCCTGACCTATCTTTATGAACCGACGGAAGAAGGATATCCGTTAACCGTGGAATATGTGGACAGCGTAACGACGGACAGCAGTCTTAAGAATATCAGAGAACCTCTCGTCCATTTTCATCAGGCAGAGGAAGGCGTTGGATTAGCATGTTCACAGAGTGAAGTGGTATACCGGGAGCCTTTTACGGCTACAGACTGGCTTCAAAATCCATCGCTCCATCCACAACATTAATTACCTGGAGCGGCAATGATTTTACAGGGACGATGCCGAATGACAGCGAGACTGTTACTTACCGCCATGACCGGAACCCGGATCTATGGGCGTATATCACCTACCGGGCGGGAGCTCATGGAAGCCTGACGGCGGAAGGAGTATCGTCTGATGTAGAGGACCGCGGGGACGGCAGCTACCGTACCAGTGTCCTGATCGATGACGGAAGTGAACAGGGGGCTGAGTTCGGACATACCCTGGGAACGATGACGGAGAAGCGCCTGGTGCCTGGAACCAGGGCGGATCAATACTATCGCTTCGGCGGCTGGTTCGTCGATGCCAACAGCAATGGAATTATGGACGATGGGGAGACACTTCTGGAAGAGGGAAGCCGGTTTACCGGGAGACTGTGCTGACGGCATACTTCGAGGAAGACCCGGAGAAATGGGTGGGACATCCATTTTGAAGCGGGCGCCCACGGAAGCATCAATGATGGCGAGGCGCAGACCCTTCATACAATGTACGACAGAAAATGGAGTGAAATTACAGCAAGTCTGCCGCAGTACACCGCGGAGGTGAATTACTTAACCGACAGATGGTATGCGGGAGACGTTCCTGTGACCGGTGATATGAATCTCGTAAACGGACAGACGTATACGATTCGATTCCGCCCGATCCGGGAGTGTTCGGAACGGAGGTAACCAAGCCGGAGACTCTGGCCAGTTTAAACAGCCAGGAAAGGGCAGAATCACCGTATTTAACACAACGCCGGGATATCAGTATCTCCTGACAGATCCGTCCGGAAAAATCCTGGAGATCATCCGGGAAATGAACTGACGGGACGAGTGGTGTTTGACAATCTGTATCAGGGAGCGGACTACCAGGTGTACGAAGCGACGGAGATGTCCATGTGGAAACTGGAAGCCAGACGGATTCACTGGCCGGTCAGATCAGCGATCCGGCTCAGGTGCTGACGCCGGTTCTGGAGACGAACTACCAGATCCTTTACGATGAGGAAGAAGTGGGTAAGACGATTCTCGTTATTAAACCGGCGGATCGGATTCAGAATACGCGGTTCTGGACAGCAGCGGCCATGTGGTGGATATTCCGGCCGCCGGCAACGGAGGATTTAAGAAGCCGTCCGGAAGCCCGGCATCCTTACCTTTGCGGGACTTGATTATAACCGTGAGTATACGGTGGTGGCCCGGCCGCTGGGTAAGACGGACGTCACGGCGGAAAGCCTGGCTGAAAAGGGAAGTGTGATTACGACTGATCCGGGGCAGAACTGGAACTGCCAAACTACATTGTAGAGACACAAAATGGCGAGATCACCATGGTGGGCGAAACGTCCGTAGGGGCGCAGGAGATATGAGGAAGCCCACCAAAGGGAGACCGGGTGAAGATCACGGCAGATGAAGTGAACGGTGCCGGGAACCATTCTCCCACTGGGAGACGACGATCAGCACGGCCGGAGGGCTGGGTGATAAGACGTCGAGAAGAGAAGCCAGCTTTATCATGCCGGATAATAATGTGGTGCTGACGGCTGTCTATGAGAGGCCGAAGGCTTCACTGAGCAATGCGGCGGTCATGGATGAAGTGAGGGGAGGAAGCCGGAAGGAAACCGCTCTGGACCCGAATGAAATTCCGCGTCTGGAAGCAGAACTGACAACAGAAGCAGACCGGGAGCTGTTAGATGTGAACCACGCCGATGTGACGTATAAAGTGGTGTACCGGAAGAATGCAGTGAAAGCGTCAGAGTCCAACGCCATAAAAGGCTTCGGGATACTATGAGACGGAACATGAACTTATAAAGGGAGCCTGGGGACTGGATGTATTGATTGAAAGATATGTAAACGGAAGAAAAAGTAGCAGGAGCAAGCAGAACCGGAGGCGGCTTTCCGGACCTATATTCAAATGGGAAAAGACGATGTGGACATGCTGGATTATCAGCTGTATGAGATCACGGAAAATCCCGGAACCGGAGAGACGGAGGCTGCACTGGTAACACTGGAATACGATCCGGAGGAAAGGGAGGCTTATATGCATTTACGGCACAGAGCTGGCAGCCGCTATGTGATGATATATAACCGTGCGTACCGTGTATACTTTAGAACCAGGTTGCGCTGCCGGTCGAGTACCGATACCGTTATTACTTTAAGGTGCGCCGCGATGAAGCGCCGAGTGACGAATATTATGCCGATGAATATGGACAGGTGGAAGAACAGCTCGACTACTTTGTAAAACCCGGATGGGGCAGAGTTTAGCTATGAGGGCTGGAGCAGAAGCCAGGACAGCTTTAAGGAGTTTGATCCATCGGAACCGGTCAGAAGAAAAGACATACATATACGCCTATTATAAGACAATGTGCGGAAGTGGATGATGCCCGGCAGAAGCTGGAGGAAGCGATCAGGGAAGCGATCCGTATCAGTGACGATCATTTCCTGAAGCTGGAGGAAAGCGGAATTCTGAAGGGAAGCCGTAGAGAGGCTCTGGAGGTGCTGGACCGTGAGAATCCGAAAGCAACGGCAGGTCAGCTTACAGCCGCACTGGATAGGCTGAAAGACAAGACGGACCCGTAGAGAAGATCCTGATGACCGCTATAACCATTACGATGATATCAGGATAATGGAAATAAGGGCGGAAATAAAAGGCGGCGGCGGAAGCGAAGCGGAACGAGACAAAACCCGTACAACACGAAGCTGCCGGAGAGCTACGTGGTAGGAAACGTGGAAACTGGGTTGAAGTAAGCGCCCCCGGAAGGACAGGAACGCCAGATGGCTTTTGTGTTAACCAGAGGAATGAGGCTCAGCGGAATGTGGGCCTGGATCAAGTATCGGCAGACGGCACCAGTATATCAGACCGTACCGGCTGGTACCATTTAACGATAAGGGAATCATGGAAACGGGATGGATCCGCGATGAAAGCGGAGACTGGTATTACTGCAGAACGGAGAAAGAAGGAAACTTCGGAAGATGCAGACCGGCTGGCACCATGACGCCGCAGATGGGAATTGGTATTATCTGATTCCGAGCAGCGGAGTGATGGCGACCGGATGGAGAAAATCGAGAAAAGTGGTATTACTTCGAGACGGCCGGGCAGGCGTATACGTCTATGATTTTGCAAAGGAGAGATGGAACTATGGCGAGGAACTGGGAAAACCGCTGGGCTCCATGTATAAAAATGAAATGACACCGGACGGCTGGCTGGTCGGTGACGACGGTGCATGGATACAGGAGGAACTCGATGAGAAAAAAAGTTTAACATAAAGTCAAAGCTGGCAGGCTGCGCTGGCGGCAGTCATGGTATTTTCCATGACTGCCCGGGAATCCCGGTATGCGGTGAATCACGGAGATCAGTCCGTCATTGAATTTGATCCGCAGGCCGGGCCTGATTTATCCCATTCCAGCTACAGCACCATGCTGAGACGGGATACCGGGGTGTCTTATGCCACAGGGCAGGCCGGATTTCCTTTGATATCTTCCAACGATTTTTTCCGACAGAGAATTTCGGGTCCGGGGAGAGACCGAAGATTCCGGAATTTCAGGTTGACTGGGATATAACCTTTGACGGCTGGTACAACGAGGCAGGGAAAATTGAACGCCGCCTCTACGCATTTCCCTTTATTCAGCGGTGAGACAAGGCCGTGTGGAAAGGGAATGCGACGACGCCGTTCCGGCTTTACGGTTATGCACCAGAGATTTAAATACAGACAGAGACAACAAAACGACGGCACTGATGCGGGCGCCGCCGCCGGAAGGCGTCGGATCTCTGGAAATTTTATGAATCCGGGACTGACGAGGAGGTAATGGCGAATACGCCGATATCTGCGACGTACCGGGGGACATCCGGGATACCGGTTAAAATCAGTCCTGATAAAAAATAACAGAGTGCGCGATATGATGAACCCAGCGGACAGGAAGGCTGGATGGCGGCGCGGACATCAATACAACGACAAACGCGGTCCGCGGGAACATGCCAAACGATGATTTAACGGTGGCCTACCGGTACGAGCCGGATCCGACGAAAAAAGTTTGCGGTATACGTGGAGTATGTAGATTCCAACGGAACACAGATCAGGACCCGGATACGTATACATTTTCAGCAGAGACAGAGATCGATATCGCACCGGCGCAGATCAATGCGTACACGCCTGCAGAGCGAGCGCTGAAGGAAGGGTTGAGGGAACCGGACGATCTGGAGGGGCAGGGGATATATTCTGCGCTTCAGCCGGATGCAGCTTTGATGAAGCGATGCATTACAGAGGAAAAATGCCGAATCAGCCGGTTACTGTTCAATATAAATATAACATTGATCCGAACTTTCATACCGTACTCCAGGTGAAACGGATCGATAACCACGGCAATCCCATGGAGGATGATGAGATACGGGAAATTACGCCGGCTGATCCGGTCATCATCGATGTGGAGCAGAAGACGGGATATGATTATCCGCCGAATATTCACTGGGATGAACATTTTACCGGAACTCAGAGCAGTTTCAATCCCGATGATGGAACGCTGACCTTAAGCGACATGCAGTGGGCGGTACCGTGACCATAACATACAATGAGAATCTCTCGGATGAATCTTTTACTGGTCTAAAATTGAGTATTACAATGGAACCAATGGAACAATTTCCGAGACACATCACCAAAATTTAAAAAGCACGGAACATATACGATTGATGAACTGACAGCCGGTGTGAATCTGTCTCCGTCCTCCCATTATCTGTTTGACGGCTGGTACAGAGCCAATGCTAACGGAAGCGATAAGACGGGGAGATCGGCAGCAATACGTGTGTAACTGAACGAAGTACACCGA
>VOFH01003727.1_pt1 | contig 41503 bp, 69 predicted proteins | sample 5384091 | NCBI WGS metagenome assembly VOFH01 (sample SAMN12384727, study PRJNA508395) | human gut metagenome | isolation source: healthy gut G | host: Homo sapiens
GGCTCGGTAATACTTCGTTCGGTTACGTATTGCTGCGGCGCACTGCCCATCTCCGGATCTTTTGTTACGTCTGCATGACTCAATACGACGTTGCCATGCCCAATGTCGAGGTGGCGTTTCCTCCCAGACTATAAAAAAATACTTTTGGGAGAATATCTGTCATCTCTGGGTCTTACACAGCTGAGAATAGCAGAAAACTGGAAAATATGCCCACGTCACCTTTTTCAACGGCGGGTGCTTTCAAATCCCCTTTGAAGACAGGATCCTCTATTCCTTCTCCAAAGGTGGCCACCTACGATCTTAAGCTTCCGAAATGAGCGCTACGAAGTGACAGAAGCCGTAATAAAGGAAATAGAATCTCTCTCCAAATATGACCGCATAATACTCAATTTCGCCAACGGAACATGGTGGGACACACAGGAAATGACGGACTGCCGTCAAAGCGGTAGAAGCTGTAGATAGTGCGTAGGAAAGATAATCTCTTCTATGCTGGCGGCGGAGGCCAGATACTGATGACTGCCGATCACGGGAATGCAGAGACAGACGAATCCTGGCAATCCCGTGACCTCTCATTCCACTAATCCTGTTCCTCTCTCTCCTTATAGCCGCTGATCCCCGCACTCGCCGGTGGAGTGCAGGTTATGCGACGTCGCCCCCGACTATGCTCAAGCCATGGGGTTGCCATACCTGCGGAAATGACAGAAAACTCCCCTGGTATAAAAATTTCACCCCTGAACGAAAAGACCTGCCGTAAATCCGCTTAGCAAAAAGCAGATGATCGTATGGGGCGAAACTCACTGTAGTAAGACTGCAATCACTATCAGTATCCAAGGCCGCCGGCTATGCCGGCGGTATGCTTAAACTCTGCAGGGGCGTACTGGCACCCATCTTTAAGACGCATTTGGAAATACCTCTAATTGCATTATCTAATCAGGCCGCTGAGGCGGCCTTTTTTGTACCCTTAAAGGACAGCCAACAGGAGCAGACGAATGTCTGCTCCTGTTGGCATATAGAGACTCAAATTTTGTTGTATTTGCAATATAGGACGAAAAAACAAACTCTGCATCTGCGCCGGGCGCAAGCCGATGTGCAGGCGATATAGGCGCGTGCTGTTTTTTTGGCCGCCACATATTCTACAACATTCTGCCGCGAAACATAGTATAATCGGTCCGCCGAGGCAGCTCTGCTGTAACTTTTGATTTTTTGTCCGGATTCTACAACCGTTTTCCCCATAACTGGTTGTAGAATCCGCCGTTTTGCGAAATACATCATCGGAGGTTTTGAGCCGCCGAGACGGCTTTTCAGCACGTCTCTTGTTGTATTTTATACTTATCCTCTCGTTTATACAGCGCCCCTGCCTCAAGAGATATCAATTGCTGAACCGCCTCAAGACGGTCAAAAACTCCCGCAAGCACCCTGTAATTCAGGTCAGACCGAGACTTGATAGAAAATTTCTCGGTAAGGAGCAAAAGGCTATCTACCGGGAATTACATCTCTACTGAGCGATTTCAATCAGACTATGCAGAGTTCCTCAGTAAATCAGTACTGCTCTGTCGGCGAATTCCGCCAGCAAAGTCTCGGTCTTTTCTAAAATCGAGGCGTTTACGGGAATTTTTCGGGGATGAGAATAAAGGTGGCATATTCGGAAGGGTTTGACGGCATATTCACGGTAAACGGAGTTTGAGACGGCTTGCGGGGATTTTAGACCATGCGTTCTCGATAAGTTGAAATTTAAAGCTGTCTTTTCAGCGTAAAAATCGGGTAGGAACGGTTGCGGGCTCTCAACCACTGCAAAGACAGCAAAGATCTCAATACCGAATGACCTTCAAATCAACAGCTGACAATCACGACCGCCGGCGTGGCAAATCGGTTGTTGTTCCGCTTCGCTTTGCTCTCGGAACCGACTCTTAAAAGACAATACAAATCTGAGGCGGTCAATGCCTCGCCCTCAGATCTATCCCATCTTCACCTGTCCGATAAGTCCACAAACTTTGATACAACCGGGCCAGCGGCTGTATTTTTCTCACAGTCGTTTTTATGACTGCCTCGGCCGCCTTTTATACCGTCTACCGCAGCAGATGTGATACCGCCCATAGCCGGCTCCTTCTCCGCACGGATACAGCCTTACAGACAAGCTCTGTCAAAACGTCCTTATCTCTCAGTATCCTCACCGGCGAAGAGCTTCTGGTCTCCTACCGCATATATAACAGCGTCGTCGAATCAAATCCCTTCAGCCTCTTCCCCAGCTCAGGCATGGCCTGCCGCAAGGCTGCCGCTGCAAAACCGGAAGGCAGCCTTCCACCTGGGGGCGCCTGCCGTCTCTGAACGCGCCCCAGGTGGCGGCCGGCGGCGCGGCCGCCGGCCAGGCGGAAGGCCTGGCTTTCGTATTTCTCCTGGAATACTGCTCCGGCCAACACGTCGGCGCTGCCGAAGTCTTCGCATCTCACATCACATAAAAAGAGCGCTGTTGGCCTTGCCGCTGTCTCTGGCATGAAGGCTCATTCCATTGACGACTTCTCCGCCTTCCTGAGAAGAAGCCGTTATCACCTGGCCGCCCGGACATGCAGAAGCTGTAGACGCCTCTTCCCGCCTATGCTTATCTCGCTTCCTTCTGCGTCTTTACATCTATAGCTGACTTTATACTCGGCCGGCGGCAGACCCAGTTCCTGCCCGGCCGGCCGTATTGCGCCGTGTCTATGACATCCTGAGGATGTTCTATCCTCACCCCTATAGAAAACGGTTTCTGCTCCATGGCGACGCCTTTTTCCGCCAACATTCTGAAAGTATCTCTGGCGCTGTGTCCCGGCGCAAGTATGACCTTCCGGCACGGCAATACATAGTCTCTCTCCTGCTTGTGAGACCATCAGCCCTGTTATCTGTCCGCTCTCAACTGCTATGTCGGTCACCTTGGTATCAAACAGCACAGTTCCTCCCAGAGAGATTATTTCTTCCCTGATATTTTAACTACCGATTTGAGAATATCGGTTCCTACATGAGGCTTCTGTTTATATAAAATATCTTCGGGAGCCCCGAAGCACTAATTCCTGAAGAACCTTTCTGATTCTCACATCTTTTATTACCGTAGTCAGCTTTCCGTCAGAGAAAGCTCCTGCGCCTCCTTCTCCGAACTGAACGTTGGATTCTGTGTTGAGGACGCCTTTTTCCCAGAATTTCTCTACAGCTTCCTCCGCCGTACGACGTCGCCGCCGCGTTCTATAACTACCGGTCTTGCTCCAGCCTGAGCCAATATCAACGCGGCAAATATCCCCCGCCGGTCGAAACCTACTATCACAGGCCTCTCGTCCGGCTCACGGCTGAGTTTAGGCGCTTCATATTCTTTCGGGAATAAAAAATTCTACGCCGGTTTTTTCCATGCGCCGGCGCAGATCCGCCTTTACTTTTTGTCGAGATGTTTCTCTTCTATCTCAAAATCTACAGAGTAGACGCGTTTGATGTCGGACTTATTTCTGGCGTCGATGGATTCTCTGCATAGAGTCCATCTTTTATAACCAACCCGCGGCCGCCGATCTTTTTTTAGCCATCTTGGCAGGTATCGCATTCTTATCTTCGTCCAGATTCAATTTTATCTGATGTATTCTGTACATGTTTTTTTATCCTCTCCGCCATGGCCGTGCCGGCCTTTATTCCGGTTATCCAGGCGTTATTCAGGTTATAGCCGCCGCAGGGTCCGTCATAATCGGTCACCTCTCCTGCAAAATACAGGCCCGGTACGATTTTTGACTCCATAGTCTGCTCGTCTATTTCCTTAAGGTCCACTCCTCCCTTAGTCACCTGAGCCTCTTTCCATCCTTTACGCCTGAGAGGCGTCAACTCAAACATCCGCAGAGCGTTGGCTATATTCATTATGTCGGAGGAAGACAGTCCGCCTGCGGCAGCGTTTGGTTCAATCCCCGCCCTCAGAAGTATAGGGCGTATCAGCGGCCCCTTCACCAGCGTCTCTAAAATATCTTCGGCTAAAGCCTCATGACGCTCAGTTTGCTGGCGAAGAAATCCTATGAGCTCGGGCGACTTGAAATCCGGGACAAAATTAACCGTAATCCTGCAGTCTGCCAAAGCGTCCTTCTCTTCCCCGGTCTTCGAAACGGGAAGATGAGAAGACATATTCATTATACATATACCTGACACACAGTCCTCTGAACTGTATCTGCCCTTCTTCTCTGAAAACCAAGTCTCCCGATTCGAACAGCGAGACAGTAGCCTTGACCCTGACTCCTCTCAGTTCTCTCAGATCTTCCCTCACCTCTATGGCTGTCAGGGCCGGTATCATGGGACTGACGGTGTGCCCCCTCTCCTGGCCATCATCTGACCGTCTCCGGTGGATCCATAAGACGCGTAAGATTTTCCTCCTGTAGAGATGAGTACAAGGTGGAGATATCTGCCTGACTGCGGCCTTCGAAAGAGTCTGTTCCGTCACAAACAAAATGCGGAAGCCGTCATGCCCGCCGGGGACTGCTTCCACATCGCATACTTTGGTATTCAAAAACATCTCTATCCCCAGCCTCTCCGCTCTTTTTACGAGAGAAGACGAGACAGCCTTTGCTTCTTCCGGTAAGGATATATCCGCCCTTCGCCGTCGGTTCTGACTGCTATTCCCTGTCTGTGAAAAAATTCGAGAACCCTGTCGCAGGAATCACAGTTTCTGTTCGATAAATTACCTCTGCCATTACCTGACGCACTAAGCTTCTTTTGCCGCGTCCTGCATCTTTTCTATCAGCGCTACTTTTGCATAGGGCGCCAGTTCTTTTGCCTTTATAGCCGCCGCAAGCCCGGAAGGCCCTGCTCCGACTACTGCAATATCAAAGATCTTTTCCATACTCTAAACCCAACTTATTTTCTTATTTCTTCAAATCATAGTGTAAACTCCTGGAGCTTTGACGGAGGGTCATAACCATCCGCCGCAAAAATCTGAAATGCCGGATCTGCCGCCTGTATAAGCGGGTCATCCGCTTGCTATCGTTTTTATCTTCTTCTGCCGCGATCTCGGTAGGTTTCGGCGCAAGGGAAGCGTCCAGTTCTTCTTCCGAGTCTCCTTTATCACTTCAACGGTGGCTTTAGCTTCTCTAAAGCACTTTTATAGCTTCTTTGGCTGCCTCGTGAGCCTTCTCCACTTCTTCTGCCGCCTGCTCAAGCATCTCCTCTTTGTTCATGATGAATCCCGGATTTAGCTACCAGTATAGTGATAGCCACCATAAATATATTCAGGCCATGCACCAAAACGCAGATGCCTACCAGGACGCCTACCGGAAGCATCAGAAGATCGTTGTTGAAGAACATATACAGGCCGGCGACCACATTGACTGTTCCGATCACCAGATGTCCGTAAAAATAGCTGTCTCTGACATCAGCCTTCTCAAGAGCTCTCGTCGTCAGATTACGTATGCCGGTGATAGCTATCCAGAGGCCTAAGACCAAAGGAACTGCGGCGTCAGAGGCCAGTTTGTTAGAGATTATAAGAAATCCCAATACAAAAGTAGTGGTGCCGTCTACTACTACCCAAGTGCTGTCTACGGAATCCTCTCTGTTGCTCCTGTAGGACATGCATCCCATAATGCCGGCTATCATAAACAAGAGGCCAAGAACGAACGCAACCGACAGGAAAGTGATGCCGTTGAATCCGGCTATCATAATAATTCCGCAGGCTACGAAAAGACCTCCAATGATCATATTTAAACTTCTCACTTGATAATCCTCCTAAGACTTATTATCATACCACAAATCAAACACATAAAGCGGCAGCCCTCGGTAGTCGCCGCAAATTGCTGGCTCTGCCGCAGCGGCCGGCCGCATGCTGTATTTTCTTAGCCCTTTGTACTGATTCTACAGCATTTTAGGAAAAAAACGGCCTAAATGACGGTACAAAGACGGATATGCTGTAAATTCCGATTTATTATTGTGATTCTACAACCATTTTAACAAATTCTGTTGTAAAATTTGTACCTTTTTCTGTAGAATACAGCATGCGCTGTTTTTCGCCACAACAAGCAGCGGTGGTTCAATGAACCCTTCCTCGGCAACGCCGCCATCATGATCGATGGGTTCATTATACCACAAACCAAACAAGCAGCGGTGGTTCAATGAACCCTTCCTTTCGGCAACGCCGCTATCATGATCAATGGGTTCATTATACCACAAACCAAACAAGCAGCGGTGATTCAATGAACCCTTCCTTTCGGCAACGCCGCCATCATAATCGATGGGTTCATTATACCACAAACCAAACAAGCAGCGGTGATTCAATGAACCCTTCCTTCGGCAACGCCGCCATCGCGATCGATGGGTTCATTATACCTTGTAAACAGGTTTTAAGTCAAGTTTGGCGATATTTCTTTCACAGAAAACACATATATTGGCTTTGCTAAAAACCGACTTCTCATGTTATACTTATTATGGGACAGGAAGGTTTGGAATCAAAAAATGAATACTTGTAAAATGACAGGGTAATTCTTCACTGTGACATGAACGGATTTTACGCTGCGGTAGAACTTCTGGCTCATCCCGAGCTGGCCGGAAGGCCATGGCCGTAAGCGGAGACCCGGACAACCGTCACGGTATCATACTGGCCAAAAACCAGCTTGCTAAAGAATATGGCGTAGTCACTGCCGAGACCATCTGGAAGGCAAAAAAAGAAATGTCCGGATCTCGTGCTGGTGAAACCTCATATGGATAAGTACAAGCTGTACTGCGGCAAGATCAACAGCATATATCAACGCTTTACAGATATGGTAGAACCCTTCAGCATAGACGAATCGTGGCTGGACGTCACCGCCAGCCAAAGTCTCTTTTGGTAGCGGCAGACAGATAGCGGATACTATCAGAAAAACAGTAAAGAAGAATTAGGCATGACCCTTTTCTGCCGGCGTGTCATACAACAAGGTGCTGGCAAAGATGGGGAGTGAATACAAAAAGCCCGACGCCACTACCATCATAACTAAAAATAATTTCAGAGAAATCCTTTGGCCTCTGCCTGCCAGAGAGCTATTCGGCGTAGGGAAGGCTACTTCTGAAAAAGCTGGACAAGCTGGGCATCAGGACCATCGGCGATATAGCAAGAGCAGATAAGAATTATCTTCATTCTCTTTTCGGAAAAGCAGGATGTATCATGTGGGAATATGCCAACGGAATAGACGAAAGCCCGGTATGCCGCTACGATCAGAGAGAACCTATGAAATCTTGTAGGCAACGGGTTACCTTCCGGCGAGATCTCACTGCCGAAAGCGATATAGCCACCGCTGTAAAAGCTCTCTCGGACACGGTAGCCGGCCGGCTTAGAAAATATGGATACAAGGCGTACGGCGTAAAGGTCGATATCAAAGATACGCATTTCAAAGTCATTTCACGCCAGAAGCAGCTCTTTGCTCCGACCTGGCTATCAGAAGAAATATCAAAAGTATCTATGGAGATAATACACTCATCATGGAAGGCTTCATCTCCCATACGAATGATCACCATAACGGGTATCAATCTCACTGACGACATCAGCCAGGAACAGCTAAGTTTATTCGGCGCAGATATAGGCGAAAAAGGACCGCTGCGAAAAGATGGAGCTTACGATGGATCAGGTGCGCCGGAAATACGGCAGTCACTCTATCGGCTTCGCTTCTGTGATAAATAACGATCTGGGAATAGAATTCAAAGGAGACGGGGACGGCCCGCAGGAAGAAAAGATATATGAGGCGGCAGTCACGGTTTGCGCCATGTCTCGCCTTGCATTATTTCACTTATAAATATTTAAAGACCGCCGGCTTAGCCGGCGGTCTATCGTCTCTTAAAATACAGAAAAAGAGCTGACCATCTCAGGTCTTCCTGACGAAACTCCCGTCAGGCTTTTTTAAATTCAGCAATTATGGGTTCTATATACTTTCTGTCGGTCAGATCCGCCCCGTTCTTTACGTTTTTAGAAGGCGGCGGTCTTCTTCAGTAGTTTTCAAGCGAAGGCTTTTTTCTCCAGCATATTTATCATCATCCTCATTATCCCTGCGTCTATACCTCGTATCTTTGTCGGATCGTAGGCTCCGGGGCAGTAATAACACGTGAGATGCGCAACTTTACGCCTGTTGAAATTTATCTCTCAGCTGTATTCTGGTCTCTTTCTGCATGATATTCAGCCCCACCGCGAATATCACCAGCTTCTTTCCCGCCAGACGTCATGTTCTTCTTTATGAGATCGAAGCCCATTATACCGCCGGCCTGTACGCATCCGCCGAAAATTATATTTTCGTAATCTTCCAGTTCTTTTTTCGAAAAAATCATCTGCGGAAAACACGGGACATTCCAGCTCTTCACCGATCCACTCCGCATATTTTTGTAGAGCCGTGTTTACTCTTATATATTACAACTGTTTTATCCATCGCTTCCTCTTTGCCGATACTCCCTTCAAATCAAATTCTGCTTCTCTGACGCCTCATTTTCCAAGCACATCTATGAGGCTATACAGATTCTCGTCGAAGGTTCCCGGCATTTTCAGGGCGTCTGCCAGATCATAGGCCACTATGTGACCGTCCGAGACTCCCTATAGCCTTGCTTTTGAATCTTCTCCCAGCAGCGTCACCGCTTTTTCAGCGCACAGAGTCGCCAGAAGCCGATCGTTCATAGTGGGGCTGCCGCCCCTCTGCAGATATGAGAGCACTATCAGCTTGGTTTCTCTTCCGGTTTTCTCTTCTATGATCTTTACTGCGTCTCCCGGAGTGGGAGTTCCTTCTGCCTTGATTATTATGCTGTGAAGTTTTTCCTCTGTTGCTGCCCTCGATGATCTTGCGGCACACCCCCTGTTTATATCTTCTTCTTTTTCAGGAAGGAGCACGCACTCGGCTCCCCGGTTACGGCCGAGTAGGGCGATATCCCCGCAGTGACGACCCATGACTTCGATGACGCTGGTCCTGTCATGAGCAGAAGAGGTATCTCTTATCTTGCTGACTGCCTCAGCACAGTACTCACTGCAGTATCAAAATCCAATGGTAAAATCCGTATAATTCAGATCGTTGTCGATGGTTCCGGAAGCCCCCATTACGGTTATCCCCTCTCTGCCAGTTTCAGGCCTCCGTGGAGCGATCCGTCTCCTCCGATGACCACCAGCCCGTCTATGTTTAAGGTCTTAAGGAGATCTGCGGCTTTGTCTATCCATCTGTCTTCCATAAACCTTTCGCTCCTGGCAGTCTTTAATACGGTTCCTCCCCTGTGAGAGTATGTCTCCTACCGAGCTTCTGTCCATCACCTGCAGTTCTCCGTCCAGCAGGCCTTCAAAGCCTCTTTTCTATACCCCATACTTCAAAACACCTGCGTCGATACCGCATCTGACTACTGCTCTTATGGCCGCATTCATTCCCGGAGAATCTCCTCCGCTGGTCAACACTCCTATTTTTTCTCATATCTTACTCCTCTTGTACCTTTACGTTTTCCTCGCCCAAGACAGCTGAAAGCTGTATCTTCAAACGTTGTGGAGTTCTGCCCACATATTCCTGTCCGTCTTGAAATCTTTCCGTCAGAAGATATATGAGCACCTGTGCGCTTCCCTATGATGCCTGAGCGTGGTCTTAAGCTGATCCAGTGTCATATTCACATTTACGCCTGGTATCTTGACTTTTATCATGCCCTTGGGACCGGAGTATTTTGCTGCTGCCGCAGCGTCTGAGGCCGTTATCTCTCTGCGGCCTGCACCTCCGCTCTGAAACAAAGCCTGCCGGAATTCCGTTCTCCGCCGCCTCCAAAAGCGGCAAAACATTGTCAGCCAGAAGAGAAGGCGCTTCGTCCTCGCTTGAAGTTCAGAGTACCTGAAACAGCTATGACCGAATCTCCCTGAAGATAATGAGCGCACTTCTCATAGACGTTAGGAAATACCACCATCTCTGATACTCCGTATAAATCCTCAGCACTACGAAGGCCATCATCTTGTTGCTCTTAGTTATGAGAGTCCTCTTGGAAGAAGACCATGCCGGCCATAACTACCTTCATTCCGTCGTAGATCTTTCCTTGTGAAACAGCTCCCTGCCATTTCTTTCTTCTCCGGCATGATTCAAATCTCCGAAGTTACTGTGGCAATTTTTTGATCATCTCTGCAAAAAGTTGTTGAGAGGAGGGTGATCCGTGATATATACTCAGCATTTCTTTTTCCATGGCCAAAAGACGTCTCTTTAGGAAATCGGCTACGTCTGGAAGATGGCTTTTCCATAGCCTCCATTATCTCATCTCCTCCACCTATATCGAAAAGACATCTGTCCTTCCAGATTCTTTCTGCTGCTGTTTGGGCGAGACTCCACCGGTCCTTCGAATACTGCCGTCATGGCCGCCTTATTCTCGCTGAGGCAGCTGCACGCGCGCCGGACTTTATGAGGCTTTCTACGGCCTTTTTATTTACCTGGCTGATATCCACTGCTGTATAAAGGTAAAGATATCTTTTGGCGCGCCTTTTTCTTCTCTGGCCGAAATTATGGCGTCTATCGCATTCTCCTACGTTTTTAACGCCTAAAAGTCCGAAACGTATCTTTCCGTCCTCGACGCTGAACTTTTCTGGCTTTTGTTGACGCAAGGAGGAAGCACTTCTATTCCCCATCTCGCTGCAGTTTCTTATATATTTTGGGGGTCTGATTGACGTCTCCCATGACGCTGGTCATCAAGCGCCGCCATGAACTCGACGGGATAATGCAGTTTAAGGTATCCTGTCTCATAGGCCACTACCGCATAAGCCGCCGCATGGCTCTTATTAACATACTGGGCGAAGCTGACCATATCGTTGAATATTTCCTCAGCCGCCGCTTCGGGTATGCCGTTTCTCACACATCCTGCTATCTCCACGTTGCCTTCTTTATCCGTCTTGCCATGAATAGAAATATTCTTTTTCTTCCAGCATGACGCTCATCTTTCTTGGACATGGCTCTGCGCACAAAGATCGGAACAGCCATAACTGTAGCCGCCCAGGTCTCTGACTATCTGCATTACCTGTTTCTGATATACGAGGCAGCCGTAAGTTACATCAGTATAGGCGACAGAGCCGGGTGAACGTATTTTATCTTATCCGGGTTCTTTTGTTCTCTATATATTTAGGTATGGAATCCATCGGTCCCGGTCTGTACAAAATTCCGGCCACTATATCTTCAAAACAGCTGGGACGCAGATTTTTTTCTTGAACTGGGTCATTCCCTGGCTTTCAAGCTGGAACACTCCCTGAGTATTGCCCTGAGATCATTTCATATACTCCCCGGATCATCATGGCCATCCTGGCGAAATCTATCTCCCCTCCGTGGTTTCTCTGATCAGTTCCAATGCGTCTCTTATGACCGTTAGATTTCTGAGCCCTAAAAAGTCCATCTTGAGAAGTCCCAGCTCCTCGATGGTGGTCATGGTAAACTGGGTAGCCGGGCCCCTTATCCGAAAGATACATGGGCACGTACTCATCCACCGGCTCCTTGGATATGACTACTCCTGCGGCGTGAGTGGAAGCGTGGCGCGGCATCCCCTCAGGGGCTCTGGCCATCTGTGGCGCTTCTGGCCTTGGGGTTTTCATCATACATGGCCTTAAAGTCCGGCTGGTCTCAAGCGCTTTTCAATAGTCATCCCAGATCAAAGGGAATAGCCTTGGCTATGGCGTCTGTTTCCCCACAGCTCACATCCAGAGCCCTGCCTACATCTCTGACGGCCTGCTTGGCTTTCATGGTTCAAAGTTATGATCTGGCAGACTCTGTCCTCTCCGTACTTTCTCGTCACATAGTCTATTACTTCCTGTCTTCTCTCATAGCAGAAATCTATATCTATATCCGGCATGCTTATCCTGTCAGGATTGAAATCTCAAAGATGAGATTGTACCTGATAGGGTCTATATCTGTTATCTTGAGGCAGTAAGGCCACCAGAAGAACCGGCGGTGAACCTCTTCCCGGTCATTATACCGTTTTCTTTTGCATAGTTGATAAAATCCCATACGATCAGAAAGTATTCCACATATCCATGGATTCTATGATGATGCCGATCTCGGATTTCAATCTCTCCCTGAGACTGTCGTCTATATCTTCTCCGTATCTGGCCGAGACCTCTCCGGCACAATTCTCTCAGATACTGGCTGTTGGTCATGCCCTCCGCGCCTTTAAATTCAGGCAGATGATATTTGCCGAACTCAAACTCCACGTTGCAGGCGTCTGCAACTATCCTGGTGTTATCTACGGCTTCGGGGAACGGAAGCGAATATATCTCTCATCTCCTGCTCGCTCTTGAGATAGAACTCGTCATTGGAAATCGCATCCTGTTTTCGTCATTTATACTGGTAACCGTCTGTATCGCCAGCAAAACATCGTGAGCCTTCGCATCTTCTTTTCTTACATTAATGGACATCGTTGGTAGCTACCATGGGGATACCCAGTTCCCGGCTTATCTGAATCAGCTGAGGTTTTATCATGGCCTCTTCTTCCGGCCCCTGATCCTGAATCTCAATATAAAGTTGCCCTCTCGAAGGATTTCAAGAAGCTCTGCGGCTTCCTCCATGGCGCCTTTTATAGTTTCCGTTGAGCAGCTCATTTTGCACTTTTTCCGCAAGACAGGCGAAAGAGCTATGATACCCTCGCTGTTTTCAATCTGAGAACTTCTTCTATGAAACTATAAATAATATCTTTATATAGCCAAAAGGACTATCTTTAGTTTTATGCACCCTCTATCATCTTTAGCCAGCAAAATGAGATGACCCACAGTGCTTGTCACTTATCTGGCTGCTTATCTGTCATCTTTCTGGCCGCAGTATGAACCTCGCATCCTATTATGGAACTTTATTCTGTTTTTCCCATTCTTTATAAAGTCTATGACTCCGAACATGGCTCCGTGGTCAGTTATATGAACTGTGTCCATGCCCAGCTCTTTGGCGTGGCTGACCAGATCTTTGATCATGCGGCTCCAACAAACTGTATTCCGTATGTACGTATGAAGTAATGTAAATGCCATACTTTTCTCTTTATTTATTTTACCACAGGCCGACCTCTCGTTGAGTTCTTTTGCTGTTTGTATGTCTTGAAAAACATTTCTCGTTGTGCTAAAATCTTTTCACGAGGAGATAAACGCATATGAAAAAGGCTTCAAAGATAGGCGGCGGCGGCATGATCAGGCGCCTTGCTGCTATTTTGCTGGGATACGTGATATACGTATTTGCGGCATATGACAGAATTGAAGATAATCAGGAGCTTTCGGTCTGGTGGATCAACGCAGAAACATCTGTGCCCACGGAACTTCCCTCAATATCACTTCGTGAGGCTTCGGCTTTATACGATGACTATTCTTTTTTATGGATGGGGAATGCCCAGAGGATTTTCAGATCAGGCGAACTGCTTAGAAAAGATGGCCTCAGATCTGGCAGAAATGGATTCTGATTTTTTATCTCATACAGGAAGTGGACGGACGCTACCAGGTCTTATCACATCAACGAGTACGATATCATCACGAGACCTTTCTCTTCGATGAGCAAGGTCTACGCGCAAAACCATGATTCAATCTCTATTTATTCTATCCCATATTGAGCCTCACGGAAATCTGTGGCAGGTATCGTTACCATGTCCGATTGCCTATAACCTCCTCTCACAAGGGAGGAAGTCTGCCGATACAGAGCGGTTTGCCAGGTTTCTCGGATCTCGACCGCTGCTGCTACAGTATAAGCAGAATACCTGCAGACAACGGCAAAGAGCTGATTCTCATCAATTTCACCCATCGGCCTACACCACAGACCCTACCGTGGCGGAAAGCCAGCTGAAAATGCCTGCCAGCGATATAACTGCCGAATATGAAAAGGAAATTATGTGATATGGAGGAGACTTCAATAAAAGATCTTCTTCAGGATTCGGGCTCTATATTCCGGAGTTTTCGGGACGATTACAGCTGGGTTCCAGCTCTTTTCCCTTATGACTCAGTGCCCGGAAGTTGTTTCAATGATAGCTCTCCATATAACGAAGACAATCCTGTAGCCAGCTGCCGAAACGCCGACAAGCCCTGGGATCCTTCCACCAACTTTCAGCTGACCATAGACGGATTCATAATTTGTGATAATGTCCAGTGCGTACAGTCTGATGTTATAGATAACAGTTTGCCTGTTCAGACCACAATCCCGTATATATGAATTTCATATTAAAATAATTTTCAAATACAAATCAGACATCAAGGAGCAGTACTTTCATGGAAAATAATCAACAGAATGAACGAAAAAAGTCCTTCCCATAGTCGCCCGCAGTAGTAGGCCACTCCATATGGGGGTTCAGCTATCTTTTTTACGCGCGTATGGCCTTGTCGGTGACCTCCCCGGACGTTCTTCTGACTGTAGGGTTTTCCATCCCTCCTGATTCTCAATATATTGATACTGACAGGAAAATTCAAGCTTTCCTCAAGGTAAATCCGCAGGGCTTCTGGCCGCCTTCAGTATAATGGAACCCATATTTTTTGTGAAAGCTTACATACATACCAACGTCACTTATTCAGGGTGTTCTCTCTATAAGTTCCTATCGTCGCTATGCTGTTTTTGCGGCAATATTCATCAAAGGAATACCCTGCGAAAAAAGCGGTTGGTCTTCTGTATGTATTCTCCCTATAGCCGGCGTGATAATGATAACGCTCTCAGGAAGCGAACTTTGAATAATAAAGCCCATAGGTATACTGCTGCTGGCTTTTTACGTTATTTGCCTCAGCAGGTTACAGGATGACCCTCAACAGAAAGCTGGCAGAAAAATATACTTCCTTCGAACGTACTTATTTCATGATCAGGTTTCCTGGGCGGTCTTCGTAGTCACAGGTCTCATAAAGGAAAAAGGCGATCTGGTCGAAATTTATTCAGCCGCTGTCCCATACGGAATTCCTTCATACCCGTAATAATCTTAAGCGTCTTCTGCTCGGTGCTGTGTTATAACATCGTCAACTACGCCGCCGGAAAGATGTCAGTAATGACTCTCGCTATCTACGGACTCTTACTGCCATATGTTCGATGTTCTCCGGAGTGATTTTTCTCGGGGAGCCCCTCAATGCCGGTATCTTTCATCGGCTCTCTTCTCATATCTTCAGGAGGCGGCAGGTTACCAAGGCCGCGCCGCTGGATTCTTCCTCCGGCAAAGCTTCCGATGTGAAAGGCGATACCGATGTCGAGGCTGCCGGTGCAGTGGAAGCTGCCGATTCAGGGGAAACCTCCGGTGATCATATCTTCGCTGAGGATAGTTCTGAGAAGATATGACCATTGCAGCTTATCAATAATCATCCGTCGGTTATGAAGACGCCCGCTTCGCATGGAGATGCGGCTATCCCGCATTCTCGATGAAAAGCCCTTTTCAGGGCTTTTTTAGGTTGTTTGCTGACATCACCGCAGCCTCGCCTAAAGAGTTGCCGGCCTGTTTCAGGTCGCCGGATTCGGGATCCCGACGAAGACCGGCGGGTTCAGAGGAATCTATGGCAGTGTACATGGCAAAGTCCCGGTTTTTTCAAAATCGAAAGGGTTTGCGAGAATTTTTTGGCCGTGTTCCCAGTAAAAGCGTATTTAAAGCTGTTTGCCGGGACTTTTCCAGCACAATAATTGAAAAATAACGGCTTTATCTTTCTCTGCGGCCGCAAGACCATCAAAAACCCCTGCAAACGCCTTGTAATTTAATGTGACCGAGAGACTTGCCAAAGAAAAAATTCAACAAAGATATAAAAAAATCCCGATACCCGGGAATATGCAATGAACCGGGTCACTTAAGGGCTTACATTAACTTTATCGGTTTCTTATCAGGCCGGAGCTCGTCTATCCGGCAGAGTCAAGGCCGTTGGCTGTAATATGACCAGGGCTTTTTTTTTATAAGGGGACAAAGTAAGCGTAATACTTTTCGTCCAGTATAAGGGCTGAATAGTTGAACATGTCAGCCACCTTCTTATTCACCCGAGACGTATATTCTTCGTCTTCTTCTAAGAGGTCGTCTCGGTTTCCTCTCTCGCTTATCCAGTTCTTATCTTTAAATACTACGAAGCCTGCTGTCGGAAAATATATCTCCCCCATCAGCAGCCTTGAATCATACTCTAAGCCGAAACATATTCGAAAGCGTCGGAAGAATATCCATGTTGCTGCTGAGCTTATCTACAGTCTCCGGTTCCATACCCGGCGTCCACAGAATAAACGTACTCTTTATACAGCCTCATAAGTCTCATCTATCTGGTATCCGCGGAATTCACTGATTTCGGAAGATGAGAGTCCGTATGGATAATGATCTCCCGCCAGGGCGATCACCGTATTATCCAGTTCACCGGCCTCCTCGAGTCTCTCAAGCAGAAGCTCCATAGCTTTATCAAGCTCTATATTGCCGCCATAAGTTTTTACAGGCGTCCGACATATCCATATCCTCTACCGCATCTCGATTTTTCACAGCCATATCGTCGTCATAAAAAATTATATTCCAGGTGTCCGGCTGACGGTGAGATAATATATGTGAAACGGCTGTATTTTCGCCATTTTCGTCGGGAGTGAGATAGTCAGAAGTAGTCTGGTCTATCATCTCCAGATCTGATTCGGGCCAGGAATCTGTAAACGAATATTCTCTTCCCTGCCCCTTGAAATCGTATCCCAGATTAGGATGAGATTTGTCATCTCTCTGATAATAATATATGCTGTGATTATGGTACGCTTTTGCAGCATAGCCGAGTTTGCTCATCTGATGTGCCAAAGTAAAAGGAAGATCGTTGTTTGACGATTCTTTCATGGACCACACTCCGGGCTTAGGTATGAGGCCTTCCAGATTCACATATTCTCCGTCCAGCGTACTCACCTCCATAAAGGGTTATAAAAGTTTGAGAAAGTGTACCCTTTCAGTCTGAAGCTTATACAGCGTAGGCGTATATTCAGGATCCACCGCAAAAATCCGTAAAGCTTTCGCCGGTTATGAGAATAAGATTCTTTCCTTCAAAGATACCGGTCTTTCATTTTTTCGGTAGGTTGACGCTTCCGAAATATTCATGCGCTAGTGCTTTATAGTTTCATCTTCTTCCTTCTGCCAGCCTGGCAAAATCAAGACCTTCTATGACATTATCTTCAGAATCTGTTCCACATAAGGTTCGCCGGCCTCTATCTTCGGCTCCCAGCCTAATACCAGTTTCCAGAAATCTATTCCCATAGCGCTGAGAAGTCCGCAGCATCTGACCGACCCTTGTATTTCTCCCTGGTGCCATAGAGGTTCTTGATAAGGCGACATGGGATCCTCGCTCTTTACAGAACCTGTCAGAACGCTTCCTAAAAAGTGGATACGCACAGAACTGCCGTTAGAGCATGGTCACTTTCTTCTTTCGGTGTTCTTTATCAGCATAAGCAAAATCTTTCTTCACTCCTCTGACTATTTCTATGATCCCCAACGCAAAAAACAAGACGAGAGGAATCTTTGTCCCACATGTTTATAAAGATAACATCCATGAATTCTGTGATCTGAGCGCTGTTTATCATAGAATATACAGTGAAAAAGGTACCAAAGAGGGCATAGTATACTCTCCTGAGCAGCAAAAAAGTACTGTGGTAGCTCCCATGATTATTCCATATCCTATCTTGCCTCCTTTGCCGGGCAGAGCTATTCTGACCGAAGCTACTGAAAGCGATACGAGTCCCACTATCGCCATCTCCGCCCTCAATAAGTGTAGGATTAAACCCCTATGGTAAAATTAGAAACATAATCTGAATAAAATCAAACTCGAATGGTACTTTCTGCCAAAAAAATAAAGTCTTTAGCTTTTACTTTCATCTCAAATCCTTTTCCAATCAAAATTGTATTTATTATATTATACCGCCGGGCGTTCCGTGATAAACGATTCAATGAACGCTTCATCTCAGCGGCAGCCCTCGATGGTCGCTGCAGATCGCTGGCTCTGCTATCGCAGAGCCGCATGCTGTATTTTCTTAGCTCTTTGTACTGATTCTACAGCATTTTAGGAAGAAAAACAGCTTAAATGATGGTGCAAAGGCGGATATGCTGTAAATTATGATTTATTATTGCGATTCTACAACCATTTTAACAAATTCTGTTGTAGAATTTACGCTTTTCTCTGTAGAATACAGCATGCACTGTTTTTCACCGCAACAAGCGCCCGCAAGGTTTTTAAGAACAATGTTCATTATAATACAAATCCTCCTTTTGGGCAACACGGATTCACAATTTTTAAGAAATCTGCATATAATGTACCAGTTCATGGAGGTGAGCTATGGCATTAGACACGAGAGAACTTTTCGCCCGTCTCATACAATGCGAGGCAGGCGGCGAAGGTGAGCAAGGCATGGCGGCAGTAGCTACAGTAGTCATGAACAGAGCTACCGCCACTGAAGGCGAATTCAGCCGCGTAGGAAACGGCGGAGATGTCAGGCTGTTATAACCCAGCCGGGTCAGTTCGTCTGTATGCGAGAATCGGTTGCCGGTTCTACAACCGCAAACGTATACAATATGACTCCTTTGGATATACATTACGAGATCGTAGACTGGGCTATGGCCGGAGGACGTCTGGTGGTGAATAGACAATTCCCTTTTCTTTTTTTCAACCCGTACAGCGACGTATGTCCCCAGAATTTTCCTACCAGAGTGGGAGTCCTTCATAACCGTATAGGCGACCACTGCTTTTACGCCCCTACAAGCTACTATGCCGACACTTGAATCATCATAAATCAAATCAGGAGGTAATTTATGGCACCTTGCTGTAACAACAACCGTTACACCCAGAATGATAAAATCAGGCCTGAGTATCGGTCGGAGACAGGATACAGATGGAAGAAGATATCATGGTTTCGGGGAGGCCGCCGCAGAGCAGAACAACGCCGCAATGGCAAACGCCTCAAAGCGATCCGGCGTCAATACCGGCATCGGCTCCTGTTCAGGCAGACATCAGATCGGAAGCATCCGGAGCCGAAGAATCTTTGAGAGTTGCCTCAGGCGCATATACGCAGGCTGCCAAAGCTCCGCAAGAAGCAAGCCAGGGCAAGAATACATAGCTGCCGCTGCGATTCCCGAAGGCTATTCAGGTATAGTAGGCATGCCGGAGGCATAGTCAACAATCGGCCGTCCGATACTCAAAACAGTACCGATCAGCTTTGAATTCATCGAACCACTGGTATCAGGCCTGATTTACGGAATAAACGCAGCTAATTCCTGAATTATGCGGTTCGATCCCTGCCTTATTCTCAGATGACCTCTTTACATGGGTAACGTTTCTCTCGGAGGCACCGTAGAGTCGCCTTCCATCGTGACGCCGCAGGTTCCTATGACTCCCGACGGCTATGACGAAGAGATAGACTACGATACAGTACACGCCCTCAACGGATTTCTTGAGAACTCAGATAGGAAGATACATGAGAGTAGAGCAGCTGGTAGGCTCCAATACTATACAGGATCGTTACGGCTTCCTGGTGGGAGTGGGAACCAACTTCATAATACTTCAGGAGATAACCACCGGCAATATAATGGTTCTGGACATTTTCTCCATACGTCTGACATATGTATACTATTCTCCGCCGGTAATTCCTAATATTTAACAAGTGACGAAAAGCCCCGCCTATAGAGGAAGGGGCTTTTTTCAGTCTTTGGCGGCCGGTACGGTCTTCTTCCAAAATTTGAAGAACTGAATCCGGTCATTTCGCTGGTGGCGCCGCTTCGTCTTGGGTAAGCGAGTCTTGCCGGAGCCTGCGCTCTGATTCTGCCCGGCAGAGAAAAACACATACTAAGAAAAGATACGCCGGAAAATCCCGGCGTATCGGTCATCTGCGATCAACTACTGTATATCTGTAACTTTATAGTCCTTATCTTCTACAGTCTTTTTCAGCGTTTCATCCGACAGTTCAGATCTGAGTCTGACTACGGCTGTTCCCTCGCTGTGGCTCACCTCTGCGCTGTCCACCTGCGGAAGAGCTTCGAGAGCTTTCTTTACTGCAGCCTCACAGTGTCCGCACATCATTCCTTCGATTTTCATGATCTTATTCATACTTCCAATCTCCTTTTCTTCTTTTAAAATATTTTTAATCTTATGATCCCGCCTGGAATCATACATTTTAAACAAGTTTAATCTCAGCGCGTTGGATACTACGCAGAAACTCTGACAGGCTCATGGCCGCAGCTCCGAACATCGGATTCAACTGCCAGCCAAGCATCGAAATGAATACGCCGGCGGCCAAAGGGATGCCGATGACATTATATATAAACGCCCAGAACAGATTCTCATGTATATTTTCAGAGTAGCCCTGCTCAGCCTTATAGCCGCAGGCACATCCAAAAGGCTGCTCTTCATGAGGACTATATCGGCTGCATCTATGGCCACATCTGTACCTGCGCCTATGGCGATACCTATATCAGCCTCGTAAGCGCTGGAGCATCGTTTATACCGTCTCCTACCATGACTACCTTGCCCCCGCTCTTTCAGCCTGCGTATGACGCTTTCTTTTCCTCGGGAAGTACTCCTGCTATGACCTCATCTACCCTGCTTCTCTGCCTATGGCCTCAGCAGTACGCTGATTATCTCCTGTCAGCATGACTACGCGTATTCCCATACTGCGCATCTGCTCGACAGCTTTATAGCTGTCATCCTTTATCACATCTGCTACTGCTACTATTCCCAGAAGCTGGCCGCCTGATGCAAAGAAGAGCGGTGTTTTGCCGGAACCGGCCAGTTTCTCGGATAAACTGAGCATATCTTCAGGCACCTGAGAGACGGTGCTTATAAACTTATAGTTTCCGCCGTGGAGCGTCTTATCCCCAGCCTGGCCGTAAGGCCGTTACCTGAAAGCGCCTCGAAGTCTTCCACTTCTTCGCAGGTTCTGCCTGTTTCTTCAGCTTTTTTCAGTATGGCTTTTGCGAGAGGATGTTCACTTTTTGGCTTCCAGAGAATATGCTATTTTCATCAGCTCATCCTCAGTAACGCCTTCCGCAGGAAGTATATCCGTCACAGTAGGTTCTCCCGACGTTATGGTGCCGGTCTTATCCAGGACCACTATCTGGGTCTTTCCCGTCTCCTCAAGAGACACGGCAGTCTTGAACAAAATACCGTTCTTAGCTCCCATTCCGTTTCCTACCATGATGGCCACCGGCGTGGCCAGCCCCAGGGCGCAGGGACAACTTATTACGAGAACCGATATACCTCTGGCCAAGGCGAAGCCTATGGTCTGACCTGTCAAAAGCCAAACTGCTATAGTTACTAAAGATATGCCTATGACTACGGGCACGAACACGCCTGACACTTTATCTGCTACTTTGGCTATAGGCGCCTTGGTGGCCGCCGCGTCGCTGACCATTTTTATGATCTGGGAAAGGGTGGTGTCCTCTCCTACTCTGGTAGCCTCACATCTTATAAAGCCGGATTGGTTGAGCGTAGCTGCCGAGACCATGTCCCCGGCGTCTTATCTACAGGAATACTCTCTCCTGTGAGAGCCGCCTCGTTCACCGCGCTGTTTCCTGTATCACTACGCCGTCCACCGGTATATTTTCACCGGGCCTTACGACGAATATATCGCCTTTTTTTGACTTGCTCTACAGGAACTTCTTTCTCTGCCCCATCGCTCAATATGACAGCAGTCTTAGGCGCAAGTTTCATCAGGCTTTTAAGAGCGTCGGTAGTCCGTCCTTGGATCTTGCCTCCAGCATCTTTTCCTACGGTTATCAGCGCCAGAATCATGGCCGCCGATTCAAAATAGAACTCGTGCATATATGTTTCCATGACAGCGGCGTGGTCGCCCCTCATCTGAGCATCCGTCATGGCAAACAAGGCAACTACGCTGTATCCGAATGCAGCGGTAGAGCCCAGAGCCACCAGAGTATCCATGTTAGGGAGCCCGATGCCATAGGCTCTTAAATCCGCTCACAAAGAATTTCTGGTTTATGATCATTATAGCTCCGAAAGAAGCAGCTGCAGGAGCCCCATGGCCACGTGATTCTCCGCCAGAAATTCCGGCGCCGGCCATCCCCACATCATACTGCCCATCGAAAAGTACATGAGCACTAAAAGAAATATCAATGAATACAAGAGCCTGCGCTTTTAAGGCAGGAGTTTCTCTGTCTTTAAGCATATCCTCGCCCTGAGAATAGGACGCTGCCGCCCCTTCCGGCGAAGCGCTCTTCCCTCCTTTAACAGAGGCTCCGTATCCCGCTTCTTCTACAGCCTTGATCACTTCTGAAGGAGATACATCTCCCTCTACTCCCATCGAATTAGTGAGTAAGCTCACCGAGCAGGAAGTCACGCCATCTAACTTTTGGACCGCCTTTTCAACCCGGGCGCTGCAGGGCGCAGCTCATTCCCGTCACGTTATATTGTTCCATCATATCACCTCTTTTTATGGTAATCATGCCGCTTCCTTAGCGGTTATTTCATAAGTTTCTGTAATGTGACGACCAGTTCGTCTATGACTTCCATATCGCCGTTTTTACATCTCTGACCACGCATCCCTTTATATGATTGGCTATCAGCTCTCTGTTAAAAGCGTTGAGGGCTGCGCCTGCGGCAGCCGACTGGATCAGGATGTCATTGCAGTATCCGTCTCTTTCTATCATTCTTTTTTTATGCCTCTTATCTGGCCTTCTATCCTGTTGAGCCTGTGTATGAGTTTCTTTTGCTCCTCTTCTGATCTAACAGTCATTTTGCTGCAACATATATTTTTCTCTTTATCATCCATTTGATTCATGTATAATCCAATTATCCTCATTTGAGGAAACGGTTTTATTCTCCCTTCTGCCGCCGCAGGGCGATTGCCGCTATCTTCGGTAAAACGCCTTCTTGCATCAGCGCTCTCTTTCAGTTACATATATAGTATACCCCCATAGGGTATATGTCAATCACATTTATAAAAAATCCTGAGACTGTCTTGCTTTAAGTCTCGGGAGAAGTGATAAATATTTTATTTCTGCTGCGTCTCTTTATCTTTGGCCAGCTCCGCATAGCGCTTTTATCTTCATGGTGCTGGTCTTTTCAAACTGGTCCTGTTTGATCTCCAGTTTCTTTATAGTCTTATAGTTATTCAGCTTTTGGTTGACCTTTTTGATCTGGTCCCAGATTATCTTATAGATATCTTCTTCTGCCGGGACCTCGCCGTGAAGTTCCTCTATCCGCTCATAATCAGGGATGATTCTGGCAGTTACCATCAGTTCCTTTTCCCCTGCGACCTCCTTGCCGTACACCATACATTCGGCGATCTCCTCTACTTTTTGAAAGCAGGTTTTCTATCTCCTCAGGGTAGATATTCTTTCCGTTCTGAGTGACGATGACGTTCTTGCTCCGTCCGTGATATATAAGAAACCGTCTTCGTCCAGATAACCTATGTCGCCTGAGTTGAACCAACCGTCCTGCACTGCCAAAGCGGTAGCCTCCGGATCTTCATAGTAACCCAGCATGACAGTCTTTCCTTTGATGAGTATCTCGCCCTCTCCCTTTTCGTCAGGTTCTTTTATCTTTATCTGATCCCAGACCACCGATTTTCCGGCTGAACCGACTCTGGTATCCCAGTCAGAGTCAGCGCGGCGATAGGCGCCGTCTCTGTCAGTCCGTATCCCTGGAGGAACGTAATGCCTATATCCGAAAGCCATCTTCCTACTTTAGCGTCTATAGGAGCGGCGGCCGATACGACTATTCTGAGAGCTCCTCCCAGATTTGCGTAGATATCTTTAAAGACTTTTCTCTTTACGTCTATGCCGAGGTTCTTCAGCCCGTTAGTCAGGGAAATCATGGACTTGACGGCAGAAGACTTTCCGCTCTTTTCGATTCCCCTGATTTATCTTCTTGTAAAGCGACTCGATGAGAAGAGGAACCGCTATTATAGCAGTAGGAGACGTCTCCTTCATGTCGCTGGCTATATGCTTCAGCCCCTGACATACCGCTATGGAAGCCCCTACCGCCATAGGGTACAGAAATCCTATGGTGGACTCATACGTGTGATGGAGCGGCAGTACGGAAAACAGTCTGTCCTCCGAGTCAGATATACGTAAGGAGTTACAGAGTTGATGTTATAAGCCAAATTGGTATTAGAGATCATCACCCCTTAGCCGCAGAAGTAGTACCGCTGGTAAGATCAGCACGGCAAAAGCGTCCGGCTCTATCTTCGTATCCATATATCCGGTGTATCCCATATCTATGAGGAATTTTCCCTCTTCCATCACGTGTTCGAGGCCGACGAATCTACCGTCTATCTTATCATCTGAATACATTTCGATAAAATATTTTTACTCCCGGACAGTGGTTGGCCGCTTTCTTTATCAGATCTTTTTTCTTGGGTGAAAATATGACGGCGGCGGCGTCTGAGCGTTTTATTATATTTTCCAGTTCATTCTCCGGCAGTTCTTTGTCGGTGGGAACTGCTATCCCCCACTCCGCAGAGCATCGCCATATATGAAACATACCATTCGTAAGTGGTCTCTCCTATTATGAGCACCTTTTCGCCCTGAAGCTTAAAGGCCCTGGACAGTCCTGCACCAAGGCACATGACGTCTTGGCCGAAGCGTCCGTAGGAGATCTGTTCGAAGCCCCCCTTGCGGTTGAATTTTTCAAGTATGAATGGCCTGTCTCTGTACACTTGGGTGCTTCTCAAGAATATCTCTTTGATAGTCTTGTATTCCGTTCCCTGGTAGCCGCCTGTCGATTTGGAATTCTTTTCTTGAGGCCCTCTATGACCTCAGGTGTATATTCTATATTCAGTTCTTCGATGTCTTCTATATCCCTCATCTTATACTTGGGAAGTTTGAAGTTAGGGATCTTCTTTAAGATTCTTGCCATTTTCTACCCCCTGGCGTTTATAGATTGCTAAATATTATATCACTTCTCACTGCGAAAAAGCAATCTTTTTAATGATTTCCATTTAAATGGAATCAGAGGGTAGAGATAAGAATCTCCCCGATAAAGTCTTGGTAGTCGCCAGAATATCATAGATATGATGACGCCGGCGGCGAATCCCCATGCCCCCAAGGAGGCCCGCTCGAGAAGCATCAGTATCCTTGCGAATTTTATGCCGTAGCTGAGTTCTATGCTGGGCTGAGTGAAACTGGCAAGAGCCACTACCGCCATACACAGTATAGTCTGAGGTATGAACCATCCTGAATTGACGCTGAATTCTCCCAATATCAGAGCGCCTATAACAGAAAGAGACATCCCCAGCGATTCGGGGGTATTCAGGGACGCCAGCTTAAGCCCGTCTATGGCTACTTCCAGCAATATGAACTGAAGCAGTATCGGCACTGCGAAGTCTTCTTCTGGCACGAAGAACTTGAGCACCGCAGGCGTAAATTCCTCGTATTCTATGATGAGCATATAGATAGGAGTCAAAAATAGTATGACCAGAAAATTCATGGTCCTGAGAAATCTGAAATAATTGCCAGTGACCTGCGGAAAATAATAGTCGTCTATATCCTGCAGAAAATCGAAGATTCCTACGGGGATAAGCATGACCGTAGGAGAATTGTCTACTATTATAGCTATCTTCCCTTCTGTTACATGGGCTGCTATGATATCAGGCCTCTGAGAATATCTGACCCGTGGAAAGGGTTCAGCTTCCCGTACGCGCCGAAAGACTTGAGAAGCCTTTCGAGAAGGCTCTGATCTCCGACGGTGAGGCTCTCTGCGTCAAGAGAGGCGATCCTGCTCTCCAGCCGCTTCAACAGATCTTTATTGACTTTATTCTTCATGTAGCAGACGAGCACGTCGGTCTTGCTGATGCTTCCCACCAGATTATGCTTAAAGATCAGATTATTGTCTCGTATGCGGCGGCGTATGAGGCTCACGTTGTCCATCATATTTTCGGTAAATCCGTCCTTTGCACCCCTGAGAGACTTTTCCTTTTCCGGCTCCTCGGCAGATCTTCCGGGTAATCTCTGGTATCCATTATTATGATCTTATCCAGCCCCTCCTACCAGCGGCGTAAGACCGGAATACATCTTCTCTTCAGCCTGAGCGCAGCAGTCTTTTTACCATCTCCTCCGTCCACTTGTCCGGATGTTCCGAAAGTCCTGTGGAAATACCCTTTAGGCGTCACCAGGTTGCTGTCCAGAACGGTATCTGTTCCTCTAAAAGTCTCTGACTGGTAGTGATATCTTCCATGCTTTCTTCCGGCACTCTCATCAGGTAACTGAGTATGCGCTGAGTTTTTTCTCCGTCGGTCAGACCGTCGGTAAAAAAACATATGAGCTTTTGCGCCCGCCTATCTTCAGCTTTCTTTCGAGTATATCAAAGCTTTCTCCTATGGGCAGGTCGTTTCTGAAATATTTTAAATATTTTTGTACATCAAAGGCCTCCTTTCGTCTCTTTTTATTCTCCCAAAATCTTGCTATTTAATACTTTTGCATATATAATTAGTAAATCAGAGATTGACTTTTTGGAGGTTTTATAAATGGATCATAAAAAATTAGCAGAAATGCTTTTTCCCTGATATTAAAGAAACGCCGGATCACTATGAGAAGATGTTCCCAAAAAGAGATCTTCCGGCCGGGGCTAAAGTCACCAGGCTGGGGCCAAGTCCTACGGGATTCATCCATCTGGGCAACCTGTTCGGCGCTTTTGCAGACGAGAGGCTGGCTCACCAGTCGGGAGGAGTTTTTTATCTCAGAATAGAAGATACGGACGACAAGCGTTATGTAGAAGGAGCCGTGGATATAATCATAAACTCTCTGCGCTTCTTCGGAATTAATTTCGACGAAGGAGCTTGTCACGGCGGTGAAACAGGAGATTACGGCAGCTATACTCAGAGCCGCAGAGGACCTGTCTACAGATGCTTCGCCAAAAAAACTCGTTTCCGAGGGAAAGGCCTACCCTTGTTTCCTCACGGAAGAAGAAATAGCCTCTATACGTGCAGAACAGGAGCAGACCGGCCAGAACCCCGGCATATACGGCAAATGGGCTAAGAGCAGAGATCTGAGCCTCGAAGAGATAGAAAGAAACTGCGCCTGTCGCTGCCTTACGTTATAAGATTGAGATCTGACGGCGACATGAGCCTTCCCGAAGATCAGATAAAGAGGTTCGAAGTCACAGACGCCATCAGAGGCCCTCTGTCTATGCCTGTCAACGATCAGGATACAGTCCTCCTTAAAGCTAACGGTATACCTACGTATCATTTCGCTCATGTCGTGGACGACCATCTCATGAGAACTACTCACGTGGTCCGCGGAGCAGAATGGCTTCCTTCCCTGCCTATCCATGTTGAACTCTTTCGATAAACTGGGCTGGGACATCCCCGTATACTGCCATACTGCGCAGCTCATGAAATTAGATGAAGACGGAAACAAGAGAAAGCTTTCGAAGAAAGGATCCTGAACTTTCTTTTTAGACTATTACCGAAACTTGGGGTATCACCCGGCGGCAGTCAGAGAGTATCTTCTGACCATACTCAATTCCAACTTCGAGGAATGGCGCATCGCCAACCCTGACGCAGACATAGATGAGTTCGATTTCACTACAAAGAAGATGAGCAATTCCGGCGCACTGTTCGATTTGAACAAGCTCAACGATGTGAGCAAAGACGTTCTTCTCCGCATAAGCGCCTCTGATCTGTTCGACTTTCTCAAGACGTGGTCGGATGAATTCAGGCCCGACCTTGCGTACATGTTCGTCGACAGGTCGTATCTCGAAAAAGATACTTGATATAGGCCGCAGCGGAGCAAAGCCGAGAAAAAGATCACATATACGCTCAGCAGATGGTGGAAAATATCAGCTATTTCTTCGACGATATGTTCAAAATAGAAGAACCGATGCCGCCTGAGGCCGCAGACGATGTCAAGGCCATAATCAAATCTTATCTGCAAAGTTACGATCACTCAGACGATCAGGAAACCTGGTTCGGCAAGATACGCCAGATCGCCTCGGATCTGGGCTATGCCGCCAAGCCTAAAGACTTTAAAAAACATCCCGAAGAGTACAAAGGCCATGTAGGTCATGTCAGCACAGTGATAAGAATCGCTCTAATAGGAAGAAGCCAGTCTCCGGACGTCTGGGAAATCCAGCAGATACTGGGCGAGACAAAGACCAAAAAAGCTCGAAAAGTTTCTGTAAAAATATGCAAAAGAGCAGGCTCATGCCTGCTCTTTTATCATTCATTCCTCTCCTCTTATCTTCTGAACAGCCGAAACTCTGTTGCTGACGCCCATCTTCTTATACAAGTTGGAGGTATGTACTTTTATGGTGTTGGTGGAAAGGAAGAGGATCTCTCCTATTTCGTCGTTGGTCTTTCCTTTATATATCAGTAAAGCGATCTCTTTCTCTCTGGCCGATAATCCACAGCTGGAGGCCAGCTCTTCTATCTTCTCCTCTATGGAAGATGACGGAGGCGATTCCTGGCTTTCGGGTTTTATCTTGCATGATTTCCATATTAAAACGGCGTTGAGCCCGTTGAATAAGAACCAGAAGATCACATATACGGTCTTATCATATTTTATAAAATCCCATTCTGTTCTGGAATCTATTATGCTGAAAGTGACCACTATACAGAGAAAGACGAACACTATGTTATATGTTATGAGATACGCCTCTACTACTTTGCTCTTAATCTCCTTTATAATGCTCCTCATGTATACTACACAAAAGTAAGCCGCTACGGCCAGAGGTATCATATTGAGGACTATCATCAACGCCATATAAAAACGCTCTGATACTACCAGCATATCTGCAGAATAAAGAGTATCCGTCCAAAGTATCACCACTCCCATGGATATAAAAAATGCCGACATCCACGGTTTTTTTTTCCATTCCCGCACATTCGGCCTCCATAGCTATCAGCGCATATGCAAGGGCCACCTCGAGGACATTCTCAATTATCAATATCCATTCTATATTCTGTATGGAAACGTATCCATCCAGAAAAACGCTTAAAAATCGCATATGTTGAATATCAATATTATGGCAAAGAACGTAGTCGTTTTTTTACTCTTGACCATTTCGTTGCTGACATCAAGATTTTTTAGACGCCACCATGGTCTGGGTGGAAAAACAGACAGCTCCTATGATAATAGTGAATATGTACAGCAACTGTATGAATTGTGCCATTATACCACCTACCTTTTTACATCGTATATTATATAATAAATAAATCCAATATGTGGTTCGTCTCGGCTTATTAAACAGTATCTTAGCACAATTTATGACTTTAAGTTATAGTCCGCCACTCAAAGGCCGGATACATCGGTACCCGGCCGCTTGAGTGTTTTATTTATCTTTCATTCGCCTAAATATTAAGGAGAACTTTCAATTAAGCTTCGAGAGCCTTAAGAGCAGCAGCCTTCTCTTCTTCTCTTTCTTTGAGAACTTTCTGATACTCTTCCTCAGTCATCTTAGCCATGGTGATTCCCAGAACTGAAGATTACCGATACTATAGGGTTCACCCAGTTAAGAACAGCGTATGGTATATGCGCTGTTTACACCTAAGAACTGTCTCATAGTAGCTCCGCAGGTGTTCCAAGGAAGAAGTTTGAGGTGATAGTTCCAGTCCTCGAGACATCTCTGACAGGTTCTTAGGAGCCAGTCTTCTGTCTTCGAACGCTTCCTTAAACATTCTGCCAGGCAGTACCAGTGATAAGTACTGGTCACAAAGCAGATTGCGTTAACAACCAGACATGAGAATTCTGTTGCCAGAACCAGTCCGCCTGTTCCTTTTGCCATCTTGAGCAGTACGTTGGTCATCGAGCCCATCATGCCTGTGCAGTCCATGATACCGCCGAAGCACATTGCGCAGATGATTATGGATATAGTCCCATGAAGCCCTGCATACCGCCTGAGCTGAGCAGGTCTGACAGCTTCGAAATAATCTCAGAGGCGTCTTCCGGTACATTACCCATAGATACGCCGTTATTGAGTATGTAGAAGATGTTGCTGAGAAGATCAGTCTTTTTCCATCTCTGCTGCCACCATGGCGTTTTCGATGTGAGCCTTGTTGAGGAACATGAACGGAACGGCTACGAGCTCCTCCGATCAGTCCAGGTATGGCAGGAAGCTTAAATGCTACCATCAGGATTACTATAACCGGCGGAATAAGCGCCAGAACACTGATGTTAGATGAATCAGCTATGAAGCCCATAACTTCGTCAACGACTCCCATGTCTACTTCTGTTGTCCTGAGAGAACATGAAGCCCATGACAGCATAAACTACTAAAGCGGATTATCATCGATGTACCTGTAGTGTAGACCATGTGTTTAATATGATCGAACAGGGTAGCGCCTGCCATTGCAGGAGCCAGGTTTGTAGTATCGGACAGAGGGACATCTTGTCTCCGAAGTATGCTCCGGATACTACAGCGCCGGCAGTCATAGCCTCAGGGAATCCCAGAGCAGTACCTACACCGATAAGCGCAACTCCCATGGAACCTGCGGTAGACCAGGATGAACCTGTCGCCAGCGATACTATGGAACAAAGGATGACAAGCCGTCAACAGGAATACCTTAGGGCTGATAACTTTGATACCGTAGTACATCATTGAAGGGATAGTTCCCGCTGCCATCCAGGATGCGATCAGACATCCCAGGATGCCTAAGATCAGGATAGCCTGCATGGATCTGTTTATGGAAGCCAGGATACCTTGTTCAAGATATGCCCACTTCAGCCGTTGGCCCATGCTACGAGTCCGGACAACAGCCGCTAAGATAAGTGCGATATGAGGTTCGCCGCCTGAGTCTCTTATGATAGACCAGACCAGCAGACCGACCATCGCCAGCATGACAACTAGACATTGCCACATAGGATCTTCTTACCCATAAATAAGTCCTCCTATAAATATAAATAGTTCACACGACGGATAGAGTTCCGTCATGGTTAGACTATACGGCTTTTTATAATTTTTTTCACAATCACCCGCGGGTATAAATCATCTAAACTTTAGTATTAAAAAACGGCTGCCCTGCCTGGCAGCCGTTTGTAGGTATTACCGGTTTAGTTGTAGCAGTTACAGAAAATGATAACCAGTAACAAGAAAAAGAATAATAAGCTAGTATCTACTCCACCGTCTCTAAAAAGACCACAATTGTTTCCCATTTAATTCACCTGCTTCTTTCATATTTTTTTTGAATATGACGGACGTATAACCGCCCGCCGCAAGCGTCAGCGCTCAGTCTCCGGCAAGCTGGAGCCGGCCGGAAGTTTCGCTCCGCTTTGAAAACTATTCAGTTGTAGTATACAATATGACTTTTTGCAGGATTTTGTTACCGGATTTTTTTAAAACTTTTTCTATCTCGGAATATCTCCTCCTGAAAGTTTTTTCATCGTAGGCTGCTCTCTCTCCTCCTATAAATTTAGGTCTGGTTCTGGCGCATACCAGATGAGCCTCCCCTATAGATTTCACTGAAACTCTGACAGGAACCGCCACACTCTTGAGCTGCATCCCTATGAGAGTGTCTCCTATGTCCATACCTGCGTCGGCTCTGATGGACTCCACCGCCACGGGGTTCTCCGCTCTGTGATACATCGTGGTGGCAAAGATCCTCCGGCTTTAGGCTGAGGCAGAACGTTGACGATCTCCGTTTTTCAGGCAGAGCCGCTTTTTTTTACTATGACCGCCCTGTTGAGATGCTCGCAACATTGCGCCGCCAAAAATATCCCTCTGGGGCGTATGACGCTCATGATTCCCTCGCCATACGGCTTCCGCCGCATTTATATCCGAGCCTTTTCTATTCTGAGGCCCATAACTTCGCTGGAGCTGCATCCTACCACGAGAATGTCTCCTTCTGCAAGTTTGGCGGTCTCTATCAGCTCTTCGCAGGCTTTCTCTGCCTGCTGCCTTATTTCTTCGTAAGTCACCTCTATTCGCCTCCTATATCTGCCAGCTGTTTAGATAAGCTTTTGTTCTTCTGTAAGGCTGTCTATCTGTATGCCCCATGCTTCAAGCTTTCTGCGGGCTATCACATCGTCTATCTCTGAAGAAACGTCGATCACCTTATTTTCAAGATTTTATAATTATCCCTGATATAAGCCGCAGACATGGCCTGCACCGCAAAAACTCATATCCATGATCTCTGCCGGATGTCCGTCGGCAGCGGCAATGTTCGCCAGACGGCCTTCTCCTATGACGTTGACCCATCTGCCGTTTGGCAGTTTATATCCCATTATATTATTTCTTTCGTTCCTTTTTTATCTTCCGCAAAGGTCTCCAGCGCCGCCATATCTATTTCGCAGTTGAAGTGTCCTGCGTTGGCAAGGATAGCTCCGTCCTTCATAGACATCATGTGCTGAGTCGTTATAGTCTTGCAGCAGCCTGTAGCTGTCACAAAGATATCTCCAAAGTGAGCGGCTTTGGCCATAGGCATCACAGAAAAGCCATCCATCTTCGCCTCTATGGCCTTTTACAGGATCTATCTCCGTTACTATGACCTGAGCCCCAAGGGCCGCAGCTCTCATAGCTATGCCTCTTGAGCACCATCCGTATCCCACCACCACTACCTTTTTAGCGGCGACTATGAGGTTGGTGTTCCTCATTATGCTGTCCCAGGTAGACTGGCCCGTTCCGTATCGGTTGTCGAACAGATGCTTGCAGTCGGCGTCGTTGACGGCAATCATAGGAAACCTTTAGAATACCTTCTCTTTCCATAGCCTTAAGGCGTATGACTCCGGTGGTCGTCTCCTCGCATCCGCCCCAGACTTCTTCCATCAGGTCAGGACGTTTATCGTGAAGAAATGTCACCAGATCGGCGCCGTCGTCTATTATTATGTTGGGCTTATGACTCAGACACATTTCAATGTGTCTGTCGTATTCTTCCTGAGTAAGCCCGTGATAAGCGTACACTTTGAGTCCGCTGTCAGCCAGAGCAGCGGCCACATCATCCTGAGTGCTCAGCACATTGCTGCCGGTGACTGACATATCCGCGCCTCCGGCCGCAAGAACGAGACATAGATAAGCAGTCTTGGCCTCAAGATGTACCGAAAGAGATATCTTTATTCCCTCAAAAAGGCCTGATCTTTATGAACTCGTCTTCAAGGCCTCTCAGGAGAGCATATTATCTCTGACCCACTGTATTTTTCTGTGGCCTGAAGGAGCCAGGCTCAGGTCTCTCACTTGATATTTTTCCATTTTATTTCTCCTGCAACCGTCTTTATTCCACTGTTACTGATTTGGCTAAATTCTTAGGTTTATCTATGTTGCAGCCTCTCTCCTTGGCTACATAGTATGCAGCTTGCAGCAGTACTACGCTTTATGAGGCGCTATCTCGTCTCTACATTCAGGAATATACACCATCTTGTCGCTCTGCGCGGCGATAGCGTCGTTGCCCCTCTTTGGCGACAGCCAGCACATATGCCCCCTCGCCTTTATCTCCTGAATATTAGATACCATCTTTTCATACAGGAAATCCTGACATGCTAAAGCGATGACCAGCGTTCCCGGCTCCATGAGGGCGATAGTTCCATGTTTGAGCTCGCCGGCGGCGATAGCAAACGAATTTATATACGATATTTCTTTGAGTTTCAGAGAACCTTCGTAAGAAACCGCCGAATCCAGGCCTCTTCCTATGAAGAATACCTGCTCTCTGTTATACAGAGTCTTTGAAAGTTCTTCTATCTGAGGTGCTTTTTTAAAGAATTCCTCCATTTTCGACAGTATGTCCTTAAGATCTCTTATGAAACCGTCATAATAATCTCTTGTTACAGTACCTTTTCCAGACCCATATACAGCGCCAGCATATACGCACATGAGCTGAGTAGTGTACGCCTTAGTGGAGGCTACTGCTATCTCCGGTCCCGCCCATGTATAGAATACGTCGTCCGATTCTCTGGCGACAGAGCTTCCTACCACATTGACTACGCTCATGCTCTGGCTCCCTTTTTCTTGGCTTCTCTGAGAGCCGCCAGCGTGTCGAGTTTCTCCCGACTGGCTTATAGCGATAAAAAGCGTATTTTTCATCTACCAGAGGATCTCTGCGGAATTCCGAAGCCACGTCTCTTCCACAGGAATCTTTACCAATCTTTCTATGATGTACTTGCCAAGGCCGGCATGGTAAGCCGTTCCGCAGGCGACTATATATATCTTGCTGAATTTTTCTATATCTTCTCTGGTGAGGGAAATGCCCTCCAGATTTATCTTTCCCGTATCGTCAAGGCGGCGGCCCAGAGTTTCTGACAATCCCTTTGGCTGTTCATATATCTCCTTGAGCATGAAATGCTCATATCCTTCTTTTTTTCCGCTGCGTCTACGTCCCATGTGACATGGAACACTTCTCTGTCTACCTTCTTCTTATCTTCGTCAAAGATAGTAACCTGATCTGCCGTCACTAAGACGGTCTCATTTTTTCTATGAGATAGATCTCTTTTTACATACTTGAGCAGCGCCGGAATATCGGAAGCCACAAAATTGTTCTTCTTTCCAAGGCCCACGATAAGAGGTGCGTCCTTTCTGACGGCCACCATCTTATCCGGCTCGTCTTCTGCGATGGCAACTATGGCGTAAGCGCCCCTCATTCTGTCCACTGCTTCAAATACGGTTCGAGCAGATCCTTTTTTCTCTTCGTATATCACGCCGATGAGCTGAGCTATGACTTCCGAGTCGGTCTCCGTCTTAAACTCTATTCCGTGTTTCTCGGCAAGTTCCTGCTTCAGGTCGACATAATTTCGATTATTCCGTTATGTACTATGGCAATCTTTCCGTCCTGGCTCACATGAGGATGAGCGTTGACGTCTGACGGTACTCCGTGAGTGGCCCACCTGGTATGCCCTATGGCTATGTGGCTTGTCATCGGATCGTCCCTATGAGATTTTCCAGATTGGCAATGCCTCCCCATGTTTTTTTCACTTCTAACTTTCCGTCTCTGACTATTGCGATGCCAGCAGAGTCGTAACCTCTGTATTCAGTTTCTTGAGTCCGTCGATAACTATATCCTTGGCGTTTTTATTTCCTACATATCCTACAATACCACACATTTTCTTCACCTACCTAAATTTTTCTTCAATAAGTTTTTGCCAGATCCCCGGCTAAAACAGTCAGCCTGTCTCGGTCGCTGCCCTCCACCATCACGCGCGAACCAGCGGTTCTGTGCCTGAAGGTCTTATCAGCAGTCTGCCGTCCTGAGCCAGTTCTCTCCACATCGGAGATCGCTTTGGCCACCTGAGGATCTTTCATATAAGTTTTTTATAGTCGTTATTTATCTTTGCATTAACCAGCACCTGAGGAAATATCTCTATCTCCGAGGCGAGCTCAGAAGGCGTTTTGCCGCCGGCTTTCAAGGCTCCCATAAACTGAAGCGAAGAAAGTATACCGTCTCCTGTAGTAGTATGTTCTCTGAAAATTATATGTCCCGACTGTTCTCCGCCTATGACGCATCCGGTCTCAAGCATCTTCTCGAGCACATATCTGTCTCCTACTCGGTAACATCAACTTCTATCCCGCTGGCCTCCATGGCTTTGTGAAAGCCTATATTGCTCATGACTGTAGCCGTAACCTTATTCGCTTTAGGCCTGCCCTGATCTTTCAGCATCCTGGCGCAGATAGCTATGACTCTGTCTCCGTCAACTACGCTGCCGTTTTCATCTACGACTATGAGTCTGTCAGCGTCTCCGTCAAAAGCAAGACCCACGTCCGAGCCTGTGGCTTTTACAAGTTCGGCCAGTTTTCAGGGTGGGTGGAACCGCAGCCTCCGTTTATATTTACTCCGTCAGGCTTATTTCCCCATAACTGAGACGTGGCTCCCAGCGACATATACCTTCGCCGCTATCTCATAGGCGGCTCCGTTGGCGCAGATCTAAGGCCACTTTTAAGCGCCCGTCAGCCTGAAGTCCACAGTCTCAAGCAGATGCTTGACGTAAAGATCTGCGGCATTTTCGGAAGCTTCGAGGCATCTTCCTATGAGTTCTCCTGTTATATGGCTGTTGACATCTACGCTGCTTATGATAATATCTTCTATCTTTTCTTCTAATAGGTCATCGAGTTTATACCCGTCTCCGTTGAAGAACTTTATACCGTTGTATTCGAAGGTATTGTGAGACGCGCCATGACGATGCCTGCGTCGGCATTATAATACCTGGCCAGGTATGCCACTGCCGGGTAGGTAGATGTATCACTCCCAGCTTGATGACGTTTCCTCCCACAGCCAGTATGCCTGCCGTAAGAGCGCTCTCAGCATATCCCCGGAGATTCTCGTATCTTTTCCGATAACCACAACCGGTCTCTTGTTTTCGCTTTCAGAACGTAAGTGCCTGCTTTTCCCAGATTAAATGCCAGCTCAGGAGTAAGCTCCTTGTTGGCTACCCTCTTACGCCGTCGGTACCAAATAATCTTCCATTTTTTTCCTCGCTTTTATTATTCGACGGTTATTTCCACTCTTTCTACAGAAAGCGTCGCTGACGATGTGTCCTTGCCGCACGTCACCGTCAGAGTCACCGTATGGGTTCCTCTGCCCAGACCGCTGACATCCGCAGAAATCGTGACGTCATCAGCTGTCAGGCCGCTCATCACGCTCTCTCTTCCCGTCAGCTCAGCGCTGAATGTCACGGCGCTTATCGTATAAGTGAAACCGTCTTGTCTATTTAAAAGGTCTATATCATCCTGGTCAAATTCAAAAGATTTTTACTCAGATCTTTTTACCGTCACCTTGGCAGACAATCCGTCGGAATCATCGCTCAGCTGTATTCCGTCAGGAAGTATAGGTTCAAGGGCAGCGTATCGTTGGTGTAAACTCCCGAAACATCGAGAGTCCTGCAAGTTATCTTGCTTATATCTTTTTATATCGTCTTCCGTTCCTTTATAGTGACGGTCTTAGGAACAGAAACGCTTCTCTCTATATCGCCGTAGTCTGTTCCGGTCACGGGAACCTCCAGGCTGACGGTTTTTTGCTGAGCATGACGGCAGTTACCTTGACTTCCGAACTGCTGAGTCTTACATTAAGTACCTGTACTCCGCTCTTATCTACCGGCGTCAATTCCGTATTGAATGTCGAGCTCCGTTCCTATCTTGCTGAGTTCGACGGACGCCTTCACCTTTTATCCACCTTATCTACCAGCGTCTTGGCTCCGGTTACTCTGACGGTCTCAAGATTCGTTTCTGCTATATCTGCTTCTTTATCCGTACCTGCCTGGCCGTTTACGGCACCTTCCACCGTCTTCTCCTCAGTGGTCAGATCGTCTATATCTACGTTTATCTTCTCTACGCTTATATGGTCTATCTTTGCTACATTATCCGGACCTGTCACATTGATCCTTACAGTGTGGCTTCCCTTGTTCAGCCCTTCCACATCGCAGGTGACGCTGAAATCGCCAGGTTCCACTTTAGTTATTGCAGTCCTCTGTCCCGATATGCTGACGCTTATGGACGTCTGGCTGCTGCCAAGGACTGTCAGGCCGTTATCTTCTAACGATTCCTGATTGGTGAAATTTATGGGAACATTCTTCACCGTTGTAGTGGATTCCGATTCACCTCGCCCAGGACATAGGCCCAAAGGGCTATAGCTATTATCAGGGCCAGGATAATATTAAATTTCTTACTTTTCAGCATCTTTTACCTCCCCTGTTGAATACCCTGTTTATCTTTTCAGTAAAGAATCCTTTTTTATCCTCTTGCAGATAGAGGCTCAGAAGGATCTTTTTCTATCCTCTTTGTCTCTATAAAATCTTGTCAGCTGGCCATTCTGAGCAATAGAAATCACTCCGGTCTCCTCAGATACGATTATCACCAAAGCGTCGGAGTTTTCTGTTATTCTATGCCGGCTCTGTGCCTAGTGCCCAGCTCCTTGTTCAGCTCTTTTGTTCTGAGTCAGGGAAGTACGCAGCCTGCCGCATACAGCCTATCGCCTCTCAGTATTAACGCCCGTCGTGAAGAGGAGATCCCTCATAAAATATATTTCCTATCATCTCCGCGGAGATGGACGCGTCTATTATAGTACCCGTCTCTACTATATCGTTGAGTTATCTCTTTTTCTATGACCATGAGGCGCCGGTCTTTGAAGAGGACATGGACTCTATGGCTCTGACTATCTCCACCACCATCCTCTTGGCTTCGTCTTTGTCTATGTCATTCATTATATTGGCGAATCTGCTTCTTCCAAGATGCTCAAGAGCTCTTCTGAGTTCCGCTGAAATATGACCACTATTGCGATAAGACCTACAGTCATAAGTCCCGACAGCAGCCAGTGCAGCGTGTACAGATGAAGAAAGTTTGATAAGACAGTAGCCGCGACCAATACAAGAAGCCTTCGCCAGCTGTTCAGCTCTGGTCTCCTGATGAACCCCAAAACCTTATACACTATAAAAGCGACTAACAATATATCCAATACGTCTGTTATGCTGATACTGACATTATATTATTTAAAAAGTTTTTCCATGATACAGAAATTTCCTTTGTTTAGCCTTATCTTACATTATACTTTGAAAATGTGTTGGTTTCAAGTAGAGAAATGTAATGAGCTTCGATTCAAAGATCACACAGAATATGGCTTTTAAGGCCTTTTCTGCGTCCTGCGCTCTTATCTTTATTCGGCGCAATAAAAAGCCTCGGGCCGTAAGACTCGAGGCTTGTATTCTAATAGGTAGTATTGAGAACTCCGTAGTCCTTGTCCTGTCTTCTGTACACGACGCTTACGCTGTCAGTCTCCACATTGAGGAATACGAAAGAAATTATGCTGTAAAGTTCCATCTGCCAAGATGGCCTCGTCCCACCGTCATCGGTGTTATTCTGAATTTTTGTCTTGACTACTTTGCCTTCGTCATGCTGGTCCTCAAATTCAGGTATCATCTCGAATCTTACCGATTCGTTGGACTTGTTTCTCTTCAGCATCTTTCCCTTGTATTTTGACATCTGGCTATGAAGCTTATCAGCTACGATGTCTATACAGTCGAAGATGTCTGAGAAACGTCTTCCGCCCTGAAAATAGTGCCTTAGCGACTATAGTGGCCTCCATCTTGACCTTGGCTTTTTCAGGATGGATCACTATATTCCTTGTAATATCGTCCGCAAAGTATTTGCCCAGTTTCTCAACTTTTTGTCGATTGCCTCCTGGATCTTATCGTTTTTAATATTTTTTGCCTGTTACGATGATCTTCATTCTGATCACCTCCTGTGCTTTTCTTTTATTATAGCACATATGTTATGAAAAGCAAAAGGATTTTATGTGTATTCTTGGTAAAATCAGTTTGTAGCTGACCTGGTCTTTGACCCCACACTCGCCTTTGCCCGCTTTGCGGAAGGACTTACTTCTAGGTACGCCGCCATGATCACCGCCTGCCTCTTTGCATTGGCGGCTTACGTGAATCCTTTTGCCCGTACCTGGCGGATTTTCAGCAGACCTAAGCAGCATCTTATTTTATCACCGGCCGGCGCAGTAAGCAAGGAAAGAAAATATACTTTTCTGCTCCGCGCCTTTCAGCGCCACACCATTCGAAGCCCGGCTCCCGTAGTATATATATCGTCTATCAGCAGTACACGTTTGTTCTTAATCCTTTCAGCCCACATGCCGGTTCTGGAGGCGCCCTTCATGTTGATTTTTTCTCTCGGCAGCCGATAAGGCTCTCTGAGCCTTTGTATGTTTTTCACACCAGAACGCGATCTTCAAGCCTGATTCCGTCATCTTGCTCCCAGGTGTTTTCCGATCTTCTGCATCTGGTTGACCTCTCTCCTTAAGTCTTTTCTGCTGACAGGCACAGGAATGATGACGTCGGCTGCAAGCCACGGACACTCTTCGCCCCCGGCAGCTATGCTCGTCAGAGCGTCGGCAATATCCCACAGGGCCATATAGGTTCTTCGGTCATATTTCAGGCCAAATATTATTTGCTTCGAATAGAGACCGTAATCCATCACAGCCGCCGCACAGTCTAAAGGGCTTTCTCCCCTGACGGAAGAAATGTAAATGCTTAAAGTCATTCTTCTTATGCAGTGATCACGCATAATCCGTAAGTTCTGGTCTCATCTATGTATTTGCCGCAGCAATTACAATAAAGACCCTGCGGAAATACAAAGGTCTTTAAGTCTTTCTGTCGCTGTCATCTCAAATCCCCTCGTAAAAATATTTATCAGGCGTTCTTTAAGTCGAATTTCAAATCTTGCGTCTGCACGTTATCCACCATGGCGTTAAAATAGTCCCCCCGTCTACTATCACGACTTTTTCTCTTTCCCTGGTAACAGCCGTATATGTATGAGATTTCTGGTGGCCAGAGCCGGCGGAAACCAGCTCATGGGTAATCCTCACCACGGGAAATTCGCTCCCCTGGCTCTTATGCACAGTCACGGCGTATGCCAGCTCGATCTCATCCAGCTGTACATACGGATATTCTACCCACCGGTCGTCATCATACTCTACTACCAGTTTCCTGTCGTCAGGTAGACTGCCGATACAGTCCCCGTCTCTCCGTTGAATATTCCCTTCCCTGACTTCCCGTCTTTTCTCCTGTATTCTAATCTATAATTGTTTTTTATCTGCATGACTCTGAAAATGCGCCTGTCCTGTGAATCTCTTTGCCCCGAAGGAAATCTCGGCCTTTTCTTTGTACGGCCAGTTAAATACCTTCTGCAGATTTTCGTTCAGATTAAGGCTTCCCAATATCCCTTTTTTGGTCGGGTGAACCTGAACTTGATCGAGGGGCCACCGGGACGCCGCTCAATTATCTTTGTAGGATCTCCTGCTGTTTGTCAGCGCTTACCAGCAGGGAGTCTCCGCCATACTCGGGGTATCTTCCTGGTTATCCGGTGAGCGTTGAGGACGATCTTGCTTTCGGATTCCTGTCTGTATATCTCCGTCAGACAGGAGGTATATATATACCCTTTCTATCAGATCGCCCAATACATTCCCTGCTCCCACCGACGGAAGCTGATCGACGTCTCCATCATTATGAGCCTGCTTTCGGTTTGAGAGCCCTGCACAGCCCCATCAGCATCAGATCCATCGCAGACAGCTTCGTCTATGATCACAACATCGTAGTCAGGGGATTATAGGCATTGCGGCCAAAGCCATGCTGCGCGCCTCCTCATCGTGTAATAATACTCCAAGGAGCCTGTGGACTGTCACGGCGGCTTTCCGCGGTCTGAGTTATCCTCTTGGCAGCTGTCCCGTGGGAGCGGCCCACAGCGACTTTCCAATCCGCCGGCCTCCATGATATTTATCAGCGTGTTTATTATGGTGGTCTTTCCGTTCCCGGCCCTCCTGTTGCCCGACGGATATGCCGCGGCAAAGTGAATTTTACTGCGTCGGTCTGCTGGGCGAATAATTTGACGCTGCCTTCTGCTCTGCCTTTGCGATTACAGCGTCCATATTGGCGAAAGAGCTTTGGAGGAGCCGCATCTGCCATCCGGGCTATCCTGCTTATGAACTCGGTCTTATAATAGCCGTAAAAGTAGAGGACCTCCCGTCCGCCCAGTACGGTAAATTGAAGATCGCCGGTAGGCCATATCCTCCATCATCTTCTACGCTCTCCCTGCTCGTCTAAAAATCCCGCTATCTGGGCGCAGAATTCACGAGCGGCTACAAAAGTATTTCCTCCCGCTACATAGACGGAAAGGCCGTGGCGTATCGCCGCCTCTATCTGTAGGAGCTGTCTTCCTCTATGCCCATGGCTTTGCCGCTTTATCCGCTTTATCAAACTTCATGGCGGGAAATTCGTCCAGGAGCCAATAAGGATTGTCAATGATACGTAACTG
>VOFH01002844.1_pt1 | contig 41491 bp, 51 predicted proteins | sample 5384091 | NCBI WGS metagenome assembly VOFH01 (sample SAMN12384727, study PRJNA508395) | human gut metagenome | isolation source: healthy gut G | host: Homo sapiens
CAGTTACGTATTGCTATGTATTTGTTACAATAATGTAGGTTGGTTGGCTGCTTTAGATGGGGTGGCTCACTTTATGATCCCTTATATGAGGATGTGTGAATAATAAAGACAGATTGACAGGATTTGGTGCTTTTCTTCCCCCAACCTTATAGTAAGTTCAGATCACGTGAAACTGGTGGGGTGGATCAATATGACTTCAATATTTCTTTCAACTTTAATGATAGGGTGTATTTGGGAGTAACTGTAGGTGCTTATGACTTGAATTATACCAAAAGTTCCATTTATAGTGAGGATTATGACACAGGGAATATTATGACTTAAATAGCTGGACAAAGATTGACGGAACAGGATTTGATTTAAATTGGGAGCAATCATAACGTCCTTTTTGAAACATCTCCTTTGCGTATTGGACTTGCAATACATACTCTCCTACATTTTATAAGTTGACCTTGGCTACTAATGTTTTTCTTGAGTCTGGTATCTATGGACAGAATGATAAGGGAAACTGAGTTTATAAAACAACAGTAGATAGTTATGATTTTTGGATAACAAAGATATGACTTATGATTATGAACTCCGTACTCCATGGAAATACAATCTAAGTTTAGGATATACAGTAGGTACAAATCTTGCTCTCGGTGCTGAATATGAATATCAGGATTACTCAAGTATACGTCTTTATTATCCTGAAGGGGATGAGATGGGGTATGAAAATTCTACAATCAAAGAAATGCTGAAAGGAGTAAGTACATTCCGCATAGGTGCAGAATATAAGGTGATACCTGAGTTTGCTTTGCGTGCTGGATACAATTACAGCACGGCAGCATATAAAGACGGAGCATATAAGGATTTGCCGCTGAACTCTGTTATGACAGATACGGACTATGCTAATGCTAAATCCAAGAGTAATTACACTTTAGGTATTGGTTATCGTGGTTCATTAGTTTATGCAGATTTGGCGTATCAATATAGTACTTACAAATCAGATTTTTATGCCTTTGATGATGAATATCTAAATAAGACAAAAGTGACAAACACACGTAGTCAAGTGATATTTACTTTTAGGTATGCGCTTCTAAAAGAGTAACAATATAAGCAAATAACCTTTCATTGCAAATACCTTGTGTATTAACTAAATCCCCAGAGTCTGCATGACAGCACTTTGGGATTTTTTATATTGCTATAAATTAGGCGAAAATTTATGGTGGTATTTGTATAAATTGTTAAAATAGTTGTATGTGGCTGCTTAATGATGTCTTTTCTTGCTTTCTTTAAACAAGAATTTACTAAAAAAATATATATATTTAAAATAAAAACATTATCTTTATAGCAGTTCTGCAGAATTATATGAGACTTAATGTATTACTATTAAAAGATTAATATTATGAATATTAGATTGAAACAAGTAGGACTACTATTAGCTCTATTCATTGTAGGATCATGTTCTAATGATATGATTGAAACAAGTAATAATTCATCATTAATTGAAGAAAGTTATGATGAAATAGACCTAAACTCTTTAAAAAGTGAATTTTCATTTGCTTTGGCTAGAGTTCTTAATGAAAGTGAAGGCGAAAGAAAGCTTATAAAAGAAGAGGCGATAAAGCAGTTTGATTATGACTATGATGTTTTGTATATGTTAGTTAAAGATAAAAAGTTAAGCGGGGAGGAACATTAGGAGTTTTTATCGAAGTATATGAGTAAAGAGAACTTGCTAGCTTTATATAAGGAAATGCCTACTTTGACTGTTTTTGTTCCCGTACTTCCTAATGATATCTTTTCGGCAGAAAAGTGGAATGTTGCTCAAGAAGTACCTTTTGTTGCTTATAAAAGTAAAGAGAATCAAATTTCTTTTTGTAGATAATGCTGGAAAGGTAAATACTATTAAGAGTAATGAAATACCATCATTCCCCTATTGTTGTCGTGAAACCGTCAGAAAGAGTTATATTGCGGTCTGCTTCAACACGAAATTTTAAAGAAGCTAATGTTGTGCGTGCTGAAAATGGCTTGAATTTTGTGTTTGAATATGAGGAATTCAATAATCTTACTAAGGTGAAGACTAGAGTTTCCCCTCTGGATATTCCAACGCAACTTCAAAAAAGTTTTGATGCAAAGAAATTTGCAGATCAGAATGGAATTTGGCAAAGAGATTATGTATATTATAATATTATGACGAAAGATGGTAAAAGGCGTTTTCCAAAAAAAAATATCAGAATGTGTGTATTTTCTTGAGCTAACAGGAATCCCTGATGTCGTGTATCATAATATTTCAGATCAAGGTGATGATCCGCATCATTATGACAAGCAACCTCAATCAACAAGAGATCATCCGGTTCCTAGAGGGCCTGAAGGATATTGGTATAATGGAAATTATGAATTTTAGTGAAAACTTATGTTAGTAACAAGAATTTGGTTTCTGATGAGATAATAAAAAGCAATATCAATTCCACCCTATGATTTATTTGAACTTGATTTACAAGCACAGGGAAACAGAATGCCTTATTTGGTTAAAGGAGTTAAAAAAGTATAAAAAAGGTATTATTTACCAGAGCCTTTACCTTTATTTGATTGGAATATTGAAGATTATTCAACTTCAATAAAGATTTCTATTATAGAAAAGGATCTACAGACAACGACTCAAAATGTAGTTGAAACTACTACTACTTTCGCTACTAATTTTGACTTTGATTTTAGGCTTAGAGGAAAAAGTGAAGGTTGGAGCAAAATTTGGTACTTCTACTACAGTACAGCATCGAGTTTCTACTACGGTAACAACGTATTTAGATAGCGATGAATTACAGGATGTGATTGTTAATTTTGGTGATGATATTATCATTAAGAATGAAATGGATAGTGTCGGTTTTACTTATTGTGGAAGACGTGGTGAATATCGTTGTCCTATTTATGAACCAGCTCTGAATCTAAATATAATTCTGGATATTATAAACTTGGGATAATTCCTTTTAGCACAATACTAGATTTGATAAAAATTGTGTCTATGTTGTTTTTAGATAAAGAATAAATGAAAAAATCCCTGAAGTTCTGTCAAGGTAGACTTCAGGGATTTTACTGTTTTATAATTCATTGAAATATACTCTTACAAGAAGTTTACTTCCTGCTTACAAGAGTTAACTCCTTGCAAACAAAGTCTTAACTTCTTGTCGACAGGCTCTTAATACTCTATTTTATCTTCTTTCTCAGCCCATGCTTCGAAAGCTTTGATGGCTTCATTGTGTAGCAATACTTCTGAGGTAGTTTGCGATCGGCAGGTTTTAAAGCGATTTCATCATATATGAAAGAGTCGTCGAAACCTATATTTTGGCGTCAGTCTTGTTGTTTCCATAATACATTTTGTCCAGTCTGGCCCAATAGATAGCGCCGAGGCACATGGGGCAGGGCTCACAAGAGGTATAGATTTCGCAACCACTGAGGTTGAAAGTACCTAGTGACGTGGCTGCTGCACGAATGGCACTGACTTCGGCATGCGCTGTCGGGTCACATGAGGATGTCACACGATTCGTTCCGGTAGCTATGATTTCTCCATCTTTGGCAATGACGGCACCAAATGGGCCGCCACCGTTAGCGACATTCTCCGTGGAGAGCTCAATCGCTTTTTCTCATAAGTTCTTCTTTGGTCATAATAAAAATGATTATTTAATTCTCTGTATGATGCGAATGATGTCTATTCCCCAACTCCTTATTTCGTAGACCGGCATCAATATCTATGAGAATCTGATGTAAACTAGCGAGTAGGGAGGAAGTTCTTTGCTGGTAATGTCGTAGATCAATTCCGGATCTATTGAGAGATATTCATGTGAGATTATATTACGCATTCCTATAATTTGTCTCCACGGTATTTGGGATAATGAGAGAAAAGGCATCCGTGAGTACGGTCATCTACTTGTCGGATCGTTTCACCAATAGTTTTGCAGGCGCATACACGTCGAATTGAATAATACCATGCCATCGTCTGAATTGAGAAAATCCTGATAATTGCTTATCCGAACAGTGGTTTTGATGATGAATGCTGTTTGGCTTTCTACAAAGCGAAGCATATCTATTAATGCTTGTTTAGACATAGATTGCATCTTGTTCAAGATTATGCCGGAACATTTGGCGCATGTTCTCATGCAAGGTTATTAAATCAACTTTTTGTATGAAAGAGGTGCTCTAATTCTTCCTTGATCGTCATATAGGCACGAAAAGTGGTTTTGCGTAGTTTTACGCAAACATCAATATCGCTGTTCTCCCGTTGTTCGCCACGGGCAGCTGAACCAACGAGAGCAAGACTCAATGCCGTACTTGTCAGCAGTAGTGTGCTTGAACTCGTGCAGGATGGCGAGAATTTCATTAGTTGTTTTCATTCTATTTTCCTTTCTTGCTGTTAAAGGAGTAGCGATACAAAGATACAATTCTATATAGACAAAAACAAGTCCGCCCCACAGTTTTTTGTTGTGAGGCGGGAAATGAATTATTAAAGTTTTATGCTGTCACCAATACCAACCTATGCCTATAGAAGCCGGATAGAGTTCGGGTCCTTTATTCTTTTCAAACAGAGAAGTGAGAGCGAAACGGGCATTGAATCCCAAGCAACCATAACCGGCCTGTAGCAGCAGATTCATGCCAAGCGGATGGGTATTCAGCTTGCTACTCAAAGTATGTTTTTATCATCATATTTGGCTCTGGATTTAACCCCACACGCCATTCCACTTCCGGACCAGCGGCAATGAAAGCACGGCGACTGCCGAATTTGGTTTGCCATTCCAGACTGACAGGCAGACGGAAAGCCCAATAGCGCAGCCAGCTCTTTTTGGTAATCTACATCTTCGGCTTGCCGGCAAACGGTGATGCCGTCTACTTTCTCAAAGCCGTAATTGTCATCCAGTTTATAGACGATACGTGCTAAACCGAGGGTGGTGGTCAATCCCCAATGATTGTTACGGGTTATGGCAACTCCGGTATTAAATAGATTGATACCCCATTCCCAGGATTTCGAGCCAAGTTGAGGTACTTTGGCAGAGTACTGAAATGTATTGCTTGCCAGTTTGTTAAAGCCGAAATAGATGGCAGGGTAGTGAGGGTCAAAGCGGTAATAGCCTTTTTTCTTCTTCACGAAAGGTACGGAAACCGTTGTGGTTCGTTCAATGCTGCGGCCGTCCAGATACACACCTTCAAATACCTGGGTGTTTTTCGATGGTGTCATTGTCGGCTTTCGCCTCATACATTTTCACTTTGACTTTTGCCATCATGTTCTTTAATGATGATCTTCCGTCCGTTGAGATAGAGAGTTGTATCTTGCGGGATGCTTTCTTGTGCCACGACTGTCATGGAAGTCATGATAAGGAATAAAAAGAAAATTCGTTTCATAAGTTTTATTATTTGTGATTTATAAATTTCAGAATTAGTCTTTGCTGAATATCAGTGTAACAAGGTCGTCACTGTCTATTTCGCCTTCGATATAGATAAGTGTGGCTTCTCCTTTCTTGCCGAGCCGGAATAGTATGAAGCGGTTTATTTTATCTTTACCGGAGGCAACTGGTAGTATCCCGATTGAATATGCCCGTCTGTCACCACTTCTTTTATTTTCCTGGCATGTTCCCGGTCGGATTCCAGACACCGGTAGATATCCGGTAATGCTTTTTCTGCCTTTGCCAGTTTCAGGCTTTGGTAATGGGTGATGTCCCAATTCTTGGATAACATCTTGGACAGTTCCACGTAAGTGGCCCTTTCTCATTGCCGTATTTCTGAAATACGGATGCTATTTGCAGCCCTTTTGGGCGTACATGCCGGTACTGAACAAGAGCAGCAAAGGCAGCATAGCAGGGTATGAGTGAACTTTTCATAATTGTATCTATTGGTTCTTTTTATTATTCAAACATCAGATCAAGCACTTCATCTTCCGTAGTTCGCATATCTCGGAAAGCAGCAAGGGCTTGTTCATGCACCAGGTTTGCATCCGTGTATTGCTTGCCGTCGATGATGACGTAATTTTCCGGAGTGGGGTGAAGGTATCGCTGCGTACCGGCAATGCCGATCACTAATAAAATTCCGGCTGCTATTCCTCCCGTTGTGTAAATAAAGCGACGGCGGAAGGAAGGCTTTTTAACAGGAGCACTTTCTTGCCGGAATGCTTTTTTTGCTTCCTGATCAGGCAGACAAACAAGGGACGGTATACTTGTAACGATTCCGGTACATTTTCTTGCGTGAAGAAACTGCGTAATTCGCGTTCTTCCTCACATGAGGTCTGTCCTTCGAAATAGCGGTCTATTAATTCTTCTATCTTCATACTTGTTTCCTCCTTATTTTTTCTTGTACGGTTTTGCAGGTAAACGTCTCTCACTTTCTTCCGGGCTCTTGACAGATTGCTGCGGATGGCTTCCGGTCTGCATCCTGTGATGTCGGCGATTTCGTCCGTTTCGTATCCTTCGATGTCCTTCATCCGCATGATGGTGCGTTGAAGGTAGGCAATGAATTAATAATTTCATGCATCAGACGGATTTCGTCTTTTTATCTCAAGCAACCGTTCCGGTGTCCCACCGGGAGTGGCATCCTGTACATACTCTAACGGTACGCTGGCGGTATGCCTGGTGCGCCACATATCCATGCAGAGATTATGTGTCATGGTCATGGCAAATGCTTCGATGCTCCGGTATTGCTCCAGTTCAAGCCTTTTGTTCCATAGCTTGAGCAGTACCTCCTGGACGGCATCTTCTGCATCCTCCGGTTCGTCGGTCAACTTCCGTGCATAGTTCAACAGCTTGGCACGGAGTGGAAGAACGGTTATTTTGAATTCTTTGAGTTCCATTTACATTACTAAGACGAACGTGTAAAGCGAACGTGACATCAAAAATAAAAAAGTGTTGCACAAAGCAATTTTTTTTTGCTTTGGCAACACTTACCATTTGGGGAATATGAACTACTTGAGTGATTCCATATCACTTCATGCAATTATAAGGTCAACCGGACAGAGACTATGCTGTTACCGGACAACAGTACATATACACCCTCGCCAGATTCCAGCATCTCAGTACTGATAACTTCCATATTTTTGTTTTCATTGGTTTCAACGGCATTTGCACGCTTCATTCCTGCCAACGGTATTTCTATACACTGGGTGGCTCCGGTAAAATTCAGCAATACAACCGTTACTTCATTTCCTGTTTCATTGATGTAGGCTGTGGCACATATTCCTGTATTATTCGTGACAGCTTTAATACGGGTAGTACCTGTGGCGTACTGCGCGTAATGGGCCATGATGTAACCATTCTTAGCAATTTCACCTTCACCCACCGGGCTGCGCTTGTCATTATCGCCCATCAATCCATAGAAGCGCTTTAAATACCAGTATACGTATGCACTGCAATAGCCCTCCATACACATGTGGATTTCTTTGCCAAGGTGGTTGAGCAGTATTGCCACTTTTGGAATTCCCATGCTGACGGATCATCTGATTTTTCTCCGTCATTAAAGAGATGTTCCGTCATCCACCAGGTCTTTCCATGGATGCGAGGGTAGAGACCGCAGATGTAATCGTGACGATTTTGACGTATCCATTATCCAGGTCTGTAAAACCTTGATAAAAGGTGTCCTGCAATAATATCGGTCTGTGCAAATGCTCCCGGCATCGTGATGATCGGATCCGTGTATTCGGGTGGTGTACCACATGCTTCGGGAGACATCAGTCTGACTCCGGTTTCACGGATTTTGGCACCGTATTGTTTCACAAAATCTACCACTTCCTGAGGAGTCCAATAAGTAAAGTCCATATCCGGTTCATTCTGAACAGATATGGCATAAAAGATCTACTCCATTCTGTTTCATGAAATTGATGTAACGGATAAGATGATCGGCGTATGCTCCATAGTTCTCTTTTTGAGATGTTTTACTTCTTTTGCCGTTCACCTTGATTTGTTCGGAGAGAGCATCTGTACAGTCCCACGGACATGCAAAAACTATTGCTCCATTGGCCTGTGCCGCTTTAGCCGCTTCTACATCAGCATTCCAATCAGATTCGTTGGGATAAACCATCAGGCGAAGGATGGAGTAGCCCAATCCGCCTTCACCATACATTTGGTCTAATTGTCGGGCAGAAATGAGGTTTCCGCCACACCAAATTTTAGGATTGTACATTCCACCGAATCCTGCTATCGGCTGATATTTTACTGTAGGGTCAATATTAAGTGTAACAGACTTGAACGCCGGTTCCTGTTCTATCAATAAATCGGTAGTCTGCTTGTTGGTTAGGTCAGTAATGTGAATAGTCTGTGTACGTTGTTTCATTGAAGCGTTAGCATTGCAAACCACTTGAATTTTTGTGTACTGCTTTTCTCTATCACTGCTTCCACCTGACATCGGAGTTATACTTTTTACAATATCTCCCTGTTCGAAGGTTATCTCCCAGGAGGTTTTTGCCCACTCTATAACGACCTCTGTCTGGTTTTCACCGGCACTCACTGTAATTGACTTTTTAGGAAGAGCGCATATGCGCCCTTCCCGTTATCATCAGTCTCCGCATTATTATTATCAGAGCATGCCCAACATGACATTCCCCATCAGAAAAATGCATAGATTTCTAATAAATAGTTTCATTATACTTCGGGTTATTTCAATCCTTCAACTATTCCTTCATACATTCCATTTCGATTGTATCCCGAAGTCCAGGGGCAAATCTTGTTACCGGTACTGGTTTCGGTCATACTTGAAATGGATATGCCATATTGCTTGTCCGATGCGATAGTTTTCCGATATTCTTTCATGATGAAAGCTATATAGTTGGCTGCGGCACTCCGTTCATCGGCGGTCAGTTTACTGGTCTGGATGAACTTACCTCTGTATCTTCCACCATCATGCTGAGGTCGGATACACGTATCAGTTTACCGGTCTGTGCCAGCTTGTCGAACAATTCGGAAATCATCTCTTCATTGGCTTTCTGAGAAGTGGCGTCTTTGGAATAAACGCATGAAGAAGGATGTTGTATCCGTCAATACGGGTTACATCATCTGCTTCCCAGGATTTTACCAACGCGATCAATTCATCGGCTTTCTGTCCCATCTCATCAGATTGATTGAAAGTATTGCTAACGAAGAGGTTGAGATCAATTTTTTGCTGTGTCACGTGCTTGTTTTACGGCTGTACGTGCATATTCTACTTCGCCCAAATATTCACCCCAGTTGAAGGTGTTGGCATCCATGGTTTTGTCAAGTGGTTCGCCTACAATATTCCATACTTTTACAGATTCACCACCGGCATTTACTATACCACCGATCCATTTATTCATCTCTTCAGTGAAGATATTCTTTTCTCTTCCGGAGTTTTCTCGATGATGGTATCATCGGCCTTCCAGTGGAGGTTGATATTATCGATGTAAGCATGCCACTCACCCTGAGCCTGAACCTACGGCCAGCTCTATCTCGGTCAGATCTTTCATGGAATTGGGTATAGCGATTTTTCCCTTACCTGTTTCTTCACCTTCTTTCAGGAATGTGATATAAATCTTGTCTCGTCCCCATTTGTTAGCTTCACAACCGAAGTTGAACGGTCCTTGGCCGCAGTTGAATTCTTGTCCATTAATCACTACCCCGCATGCCGTCGCCCCAGCCACCTTTACCATCTATCAGGTACATGTCGAGAGAAAGACCTATGTAGTCACCTAACGTTCTTCCGTTTTGCAATTTTACTGTGAATTTAGGATAAGATCTATTGCAGGGGTAGCAGCTGTACCTACGTAATACTTTACCACTGCCTTCAGGATCATTTTCTACAACGGAAGAGTTTCCGTTAGTCATCGGATAAGACGTTCCAAGTTCATCTTTTTCAAAGTCAATTTTAGTAACACCTGTTCGGGAAGCTCATAATTCATCACGATGTTATCGAGAAAATATTGTGCTCCTCCAGAAAGCGGAACCAACGGCAAGCTCAAATTCAGTAAGTCCTTTCATTTCATCCGGCAATATGAAGCCTGGAGCTGTAGCGCTATTTAAGCTGATGACCGCTCCACGATTCCAAGTGTTGGGATTACAACCAAAAAGTTTTAGCATTCATACCAACGCGTTGAACTCTTTTCCATTAATAAAGACTCTCATACCTGCTCCATATATACCGTCTTCGTTTACAATACGCATATCAATGGTCAGATTGACGTAATCACCCAGTTTTCGACCTTCCGGTAACTTGACGTTGAACTTAGGATGTGAATAGGCAGCTTTGTTATCGTCGGTACCTACATGCAGTGCTTTACCACTCTTCCCATCCGGGTCGTTTTCTACCACAGCCTGACTTCCTCCGGTCATACCGTAAGCTTTGCCTAGTTCATCATTCTCGAAGTCACAAATCACAGTTTTACCTTTCTCGGGTAACGAAGGGAATAATGATGGGCTGTATCAGTTCATTATAATAAGCGGTGCGTTGTCCCTGATTGGAACAGAGCGTACCACCATAAAGCGTTATGTCCGTTCCTTTGACAGCATCAGCTACTAATTGCATTCCGCCAAAATCGAAAAGGAACCATCCTCTTTCAATGAATTGACGGGAGTGATAGAACCGCCAATATCTATGCCATCAAAATTGCTAAGTATGGTGCTGTAAGCAATGTCTTTCTTTAAAAGTCTGTTGAAGACAAGTTTGCCGTAAACTTGAACGGAGAACTGGCATCGCGGGTAATGTACGATTTCAGCAAATCAAAGCTGGCCAGGTATTCGCTATTGGCCACTTCTTCAGGCTTTTCTACCTGAAGGTTGCAGTCATACTTATCGGTGCATGCCATAACCATTGCACATCATGGCAATACCGATTATCTTATGATTAAAGTATTTCATGTTTTTCCTTTGTTTAAACGTTTATACCAGATAATACTATCTTATTTCTATCTCGAATGACTTGCCACCTTGTACGGCACGACTGCTTAACACCAACGTATCTTTGGTGGCGTACTGCATGTTTTTTGGTTTTAAAGTCAATTGTATAGTCCAGATAGATAGCATTACGATCTTTACCGCCAAGGCTGTTCTTTTCGCCCTTCTTCACAAATTTACCGGTACCGGAAATGATAAGATCATCGGAAGTACTACCTACTGTGCAATTACCATCTTCGGTAAAAAGTCAAGCTGAGGTTGTAATTGAAAAGATTACCTTTGTGCATCCTTGGTTGATAAGGATAGAATATTGTCTTTCAGGCTTTCAGTTGTAATATTTACTTTCTCATCCTTCTCTACATATTGTTGATGGCGTACCAATTGCGAAGAAACGCCGTTTATCACAGCTTGATCCACTCCACGACGGGTACTCACCATGCCAGATTGACATACTTTACAGCATAAAGTACAAAATTTGCTTGGCACTCCAGTCGCCACTATTTGTCAACATGGGGTTTGCTACGACTGCCTTACCTGAAGGATGGAGTCTGCACCCTGTACGCCTGTCATCTTCAGAGGAATCACGTAATAATTATCAAGAGTCTTTTTATCGGCAAAGAATGCATCGGTAAACCAGCCTCTACACCTATAACTCCGATATATGCTAAGTTTTTTTTCATAACGTATTTTTAATTAAAATATGCATTCTACAATTATTTCCATCCTTTGTTTTGAACAAGGTTGCTAAACTTGAGAATCTCTGAGTTTGGAATCGGACAATAGTACATATAGTCTTCATAATCTCGCTTCTCGACTTCGAACGTTTTAAAGGTTCCGCTATTTTTATCCCAGTCAATACCATATACCGGTTGATTGAGATCCTCTTTCCAACGGCGTAAGTCCCAAAATCGGAAACCTTCAAAGCATAATTCCAGACGACGTTCGTTACGAATCAGTTTACGCATCTCGTCTTTATCACTCGCACACTTTTCCAAATACGGATCAGCAGTACCACCTACTCCGGCACGTTTACGAATGGCTTTGATGACATCATAAGCAGAATAACCGTTTCCATTGCTTCTTGGGTCCCCATGCTTCATTGGCAGCTTCAGCATAAGTCAGATACATTTCTGTGTAGCGGATGCGTGGATTATAATGTGGCTTAGTAGTGGCAGATCCAATAGCACAGTTGACATCCATACGCAGACGTTTTCTCATGTAATAGCCAGTGCGGGTCGATCTTTGCTCCTTCACATTGATACCATCATCTGTTCCCGAGTTACGTCCAGTATAAATGAGCGTATTAGATACTCCGGCGGTACTTCCGTTATATATGATATATTTCGCCAAGCGGGGTCACGTTTATTGTAGGGAGCATTCTCTTGATAGCCACTGTTATCAATATCTGTAATAGGATATCCATTATCCATTGGAAAAGCATCCACCAGATTTTGGGATGGATTCATATTGCCATTACCATTCAAAGAAGGTGGGAAATTGTTTGATTCCTGAGTATTTTCACTAGCTACATTCTGACGCCAAACAATTTCTTTAGGATTAACTCCACCTTTCAAGTTATCAGCAATTTCTGAGCCATAGTATTCTATACCATCTTCTGCAATGCCACCTACTCCTCCATTGTAATTAATCACTTCAGCAGCGGCATTGGCAGCATCAGCCCATGTAGTAGCATTCGATGCATCCTGAAAAGCAGGACTGGCAGCCAATAAAGCTGTACGAGCACGGTAGGAACGGGCAATCAAGCCATTGAACAGTTGATTGAACTTCTCACCCACTGCATTGTTGAATTTACCAACATCCTGAGTGATGCTTTGATACTTAGCAGGCACCTCTGTTTCATCTTTATATTCCAATGGAAGTAGCTCTTCTGCCTTTGCCAAGTCGCTATTAATCTGTTCTACGCATGCCTGAAATGAGGCACGAGGTAAATTTAATTGCGAAGTGACGGTAAGATACTCTGTGATGCAGGGCACTCCTAACAATTCACCACTTTCACTGTATCCTGCATGTGCGCGAAGCAGATAGTAATAGAACATACCCCGCAAACCATAAGACTCCCCTTTAGTACGCATAGCCAGAAGTTGAGCTTTCTCCGGATCTTGTGCCCACTTCACTTGGTCCACATTCTCCAAGAAGAGATTGATATACTGAATGGCACTAAACGATCTGCTCCATTCGTCAATGGATGTCCACAGACGGGAAGTCCATCCCCCCTGTAGCCATTGTGAGATAAGAATCGCTTTTTTGATTAATAACAGCATCATCTGTAGCATATTCACTATTGTTATAGTATCCCGGAATATTGCCGTATGCCCTCAACAAGAAACCTTGGGCATAGGCGGGATCATCGTGCATTTGCTGCTCATCCTTGAAATTTTCTTTGGCCGGTTCAAAAGGTCTTCGCAGCTATTCAGCATAAAAGCAGCAGCCACTAGTAATAATATTTTCTTTTTCATAAATGTATTCTCTTTAAAAGTTAAATTTAGAATGCAGCCTTGAAGCCCAGATAAAGGTTACGATACTGGGGAGCTCCTAAATTCATCTCCATGTATTCACGTTCTTTAGAGAGAGTAAGCAGATTGCTTCCACCGCAATATACGCTAAGTCCATGTACAAAAGTTCCTCTGAATGTATTTTCCGGGAAATTATAAGTGAGCTGCACATTACTTAAACGGAAAACATTATTCTTGTACGTCCAGAAAGTAGAGTTACGGTAATTGTTGTCACTGTTGCCGGTAGAAAGACGTGGATAGGTCGCAGTTCCCTTGGTTTCTTCTGTCCAACGTCCCATCACTACTTCTGAGAACTTACTTGTTCCTTTGTTCCAATAATAAGAGTTGTTCTTAAATGCCATTGCACCAGTCTGTCCCGATCCCATAGCAAAGAGTGTGAAGTTTTTGTACTTCAATGTCAAGTTCAAGCCGAATGTGAAAGGACAGCTGACCAACCGCCTTTACCCAAGTCTATCTGGTCATCACTGTTGATCACACCGTCACCATTGATATCCTTGTATTTCAAGTCACCCGGACGAACAGTTCCAAATGTTTGTTTGGCATGTTTTTCAATGTCTGCTTCGTCTTGGAAAAAGCCTTCGCATACATAACCATAATTGGCGTCCAATGCGTGTCCAGCACGGAGCAAATAATCTTCATTGGCGACTTCATCACGAGTCAACGCTTCCGAAGTAAATACCATTCCATTGAAACCAAGCGTCACATCAAACTCACCAATCTTCTTGTTAGCGCTAAGCGAAAAGTCAAATCCGGTGCGTTTATCTTCATTATAATTAGTCCAAGGCAAGAATGACTGATTGTTACCAGGATTAAAGAATGATGGATACAGAGTGGTACTACCTTGTGTCAACAAACCACTCGTTTTCTGATTGAAGTAGTTGGCATTGACTTTCAACAACCTGTTGAATAATGACGCATCAATACCTACACGGAACTCGTTACGGGTAATGAAACTAAGATTGGGGTTACTTCCTCGTTTGGAAACGGAGGTCGGGCCACCAGCAGCATCATCACGCCACCGAAACCAACCTTCATTAGGAGAATAGAAGAAATACCCTTGATACATATAGTAACTGGATATATCCAGATCCTGATGCAGATTAGCATAAGAGGCAGTAATCTTCAGGTCATCCACAAAATCTACATTCTTCATAAACTTTCTTTGCTGAGGCGCCAGCCTAAAGTGACCGATGGAGAGAAAGCAGTACGGTTGCCTTCCGGAAGCTTAGCTGAATGTACCACAGCTCCACTAAAATCAACATAATACTTGTGATCATAGTTGTAGGAAGTACGCAGCCCTAGATTCACATTACTGGTACGGTGATAATTTACCTTTCACATCGGTGCCGATGGCATTATTGTTCTCATCGGCAGAGTTTTGTGTCTGATAACCCCAACCCAACAAGGTGGCAGCTACATTGTGAGATTTATTAAAAGTACGGGCATAGTCAAACTGTGCACTGAACGTCATCGTCTGATCATACGTTGACTTACCTACATATTCACTGGTGGATGACTTGTCGTCATTAAACTTTGAGAGTCCGACGATTACATCCTTCCCATTCACATTGGACCATGTTGGCTCATAGATGGCATATTCTTGTGCATAAGCCTCCGAGTAATAAGAAGTGTAGTCGACACTATAAGCCGTTCTGAAAGATAAACCTTCCAAAAAACGTCCAAGATCTGCAGTCACAGCTGACATCAAACATAAACTTACGAGCCTTTTCCTTGGTATATCCGGCAGCAAGCAGCTCGGAGAATGGATTAGTCACATCTGCCGATGTACCACCCAACAGATATTTACCGTCAATCAGATGATTACTATTGGCGATGTATTCCTGAATGGAACCTACATTGGTATCCATCATATCAACAGGCAACAACGGTGAAAACCAGTTGGGGCGTAAGGTAGAAGCCGCTCCCCAGAAATCTCCACGTCCTTTATAACTATTGTCAAAGATCATAGCAGCATTGGTGCTTGCCTTGAGCCATGATGCCAACGCCATATCGACATTACCACGTACGTTGAAACTCATATCATAAGCATTCTTCGATTCACCGTACTTTAATAAACTATTGGCATAATTCATGCCAAAGTTCAAATAATAACGGGTTTTCTCATTACCTCCATATACTTCACCTGTAACATCGGAATTGGTGTAAAACTTTCTCAGATAATCTGGAGCTATAGAAATCAATGTCCGGATAACGATAAGGATTAGTCCCCATAACAGTGTTATAAATCGTACTAGCATTGTACTTTTCTGCTATACCGTCGTTACGGCAGGCTTCATTGTACATGGTCATGTAGTTGGCGGCATCCAGATATTTAGGATAAGATTTCGGAACATTGACACCCACATTAGCACGTACATCAATGTGCATAGGAGACTCCTGTCCTCGTTTAGTAGTGATGAGAACCACCCCTTGGCAGCACGACTTCCATAGAGTACGACAGCCGCAGCATCTTTCAACACCGTTACACTTTCTACCTCCGAAGCCCGTACATTACTTGCACTACGTGGCACACCGTCTACCAATATCAATGGCGCTTGTCCCCAAACACTTCCATTGTAGCCTCCTATAAAACTCTCCAGACCTACAAGGCTATTATTGTTTGCCGTTTTCTTAGTCAGATCTGATGTATTGACCGTAGAAATGGCATGCGTCAAGTCTTCCTGGGCAACCGTACCGAAAGCCACATTCACCAGGCTGTCATTCTGCTCCTGTGCGTGCATGCCTATGGTATGTAGGGAGTGACATAGCAAAAACAGTACAGCCAATATATATAAACTTTCTATTCATATTTTGCGTTATTATTAAGTTAATACGTTATGATTACCATCCCGGGTTCTGATAGAAGCCTTCATACATGCTAACATCCTTTTAGGGAGCGGATACCAATAGTGGCTGTCAGTGTATTTTACGCTCAAGCAGTACTCTTCACGCAAGTTCATTGATAGCATTTTCTTCCGGTTCGTCATAATTATAGTCCTAGGATCGGCACGGTCGAACTCAATCTTGGTCTTCAGTGTGTAAGGATATTGGGTGAGAAGCATCCAGCGGCGAAGATCGATAAAACGGAAACCTTCGAAGGACAGTTCCACGGCGCGTTCGCGGCGGATTTGCCTGAGGAAGTCGGTGGTATTTCCCAGAAACTTGTCGAGTACATAGGTCATACCCCGGCACGTTCGCGGATCTTGTTAATTGCCTCTTCGGCTGTCATATGAGTAGGTAGCAGCTTTTTACCTTCGGACCGTTGTAGCCCTCACAGCCGTAGCTTCAGCATACATTAAGATATACATCTGCCAGGCGCATAAGGCTGAGGATCATGATATTATTTTCTTTATAACCGTCAACCGTATTCATCAATTCGGACAGAGTTTGCTGTTCATATAGGCTGTGAAGCAACCTTTCTTTTCATTTGCTTCATCACTCTCTACCTCCGGTAAAAGTTCTGCCGTTCCACCTGCACCACCGGTGCTTTTCCACTTCACACCGTCGAACATGATGGTTTTATAGAAGCGTGGGTCGCGGTTTTTCCAGGGATGTGTGGGATCATAGCCTGATTCGGCATCTGCCTTTTGTCATGTCATTAATAGGGATAACCGTTTGGCCATGCCATAGTAGTTTACGTAGTTGGCGGTAGGATAGCATTTAATACCGGAATACCAATGGATTGAGGTCGGAAGGCGTTAACCATATTCCAGCGCCAGCGTCCACTATAATCCTTGATATTCTCCATGAAGATGGACTCTTTTACTCCGTTCAGCTTACCGCTTGAGTTATGCAACAGGAAGATGTCGTTATATTCGGAGAAGTCGGCCAGTTCGTAACGGTTGGTCGATTCGGTGAGGGCAAGGGCTTGTCCGAGAGCATCGGCACCTCGTTTGCACAACTCTGCATTGTATTCCTTTGCACCTCCGGAAGCCCAATTCATCAACGGACTGCCTGCCCAAAGCAAGGTCTTGCCTTTATAAGCTAAAGCCATAATACGGTTGATACGCATATTGTTTTTGCCTAAGGTCACTTTACCGGCGGTGTGTTGCATCCCAATCAACAGGAAGTAGACTGGCTGCATGTTCAAAAGTCGGCTACGCATTTTTCCGCACATTCTTGCCATGTAAGACGGGCTAACGTGTAGGAGCTACATCCGAAGACAACACTGTATCAATATACGGCATGCCGCCCCACCATTCCATTAGCATAAAGTGGTACCATGCGCGGAAGAAGTAAAGTTGTCCTTCTATGAGATTGCGTTCTTCCTCGGTGGCACTTATCAGATTGCCGAGGTTGGCGATACCGATATTGGCTTTACGGATGGCATACCAAGAGTTGGCCCATAAGTGACCTTTATCAGTTCGGTTGTTTGAACCTGCCGAACCTTGATTGTTCGGGTAACCATAGTAAACAGTAGTCCAGGCCCAAAGTCTCCGTTGTCCACACTGCGGGCTTGCATACGCATTTCCTGTGGTTCCCAGTATTCATCTTCACCATAGTTGAAGCAAGTATGTCCGGCATCTTTATTGTTTGAAACTACCGGGATACAATTATAGAGTTCTTCAGTGAAACCCTGAAAGTTCATAAAATTCTTATAAGGGTCATTATCCTGGTAGTCACTTTCGGAGCTTTATTCAGATAATCTCTACATGAGGTCATCCCCATTATGCCAGCCATTGCAATAGCCGACATCATAAATAGTTTATTTATATATTTATTCATAATCTATCTCTTTCGTTATTATAAGGTTATGTCGATACCAAAATTGAAGCGGCGTACCGTAGGGTAGGCACCGTCCGAAGAGCCTGTACCGTAGTTGGCTTCACGGTCATCCGGCATGTCGGTCCACATGTAGAGATTATCGCCATTCAAGTAGAGACGGCAGGAATTGATGCCCATTTTCTTTCAGCCAATTGTTCTTGAATGTATAGGATAATTCAACATTCTTCAGACGAAGGTAAGCACCATCATACCAGTAACGTGTTCCGGTAGCAGCTGCGTCTACAGTAGTTCCCCAGCGTGGAGTGGGTAGGGTGGCATTACCTCCCGGTGTCCAGTATGAACCTTCTGCATAAGCTACGTGGGCTGTAGAACGGAATGTCGGGAAATTGACTTCACGGGTTACATTGGTTACTCCATAGAACTGGGCAAAGCAACTGAAGCCTTTCCACTCAAAACCAAGAGAGGCATTATAGGTGTTCTGCGGTGTACTGGCATACTGATAAGGAGCACGGTCGTCGTTGTCAACTATACCGTCACCGTTGAAGTCTATAATATTGTAGTCGCCCGGTAACTTCATGTCATTTCCAGTTGTCCAATTACTACTACCTATCACATCGTCCCAGGTAGCCAGATTCCCATGGTCGATATATGAATAAACTTGGTTAATTGTATGTCCGGCTCCTTCTGATAAGCAGGTAGCAAAGGAGCGTCATCTCTGAACTTGATTTCATTGATGGCGTGAGTCATACTGGTGTTCAGCCAGGCGCGTAGACCATTGTTGAATACATGGTTCAAACGTAATTCCAGTTCATAACCGTGGCTGTTGACTTTACCTAAATTGGTTCGGGGAGCCGTTGTTCCAAAATAAGACGGAATGGCACGGCTGTCACCGCTAATTATAATGTCCGTACGGGTATCGTTGAATACATCTACTGAACCTGCTATCAGTCCATTAAAGAAAGCATAATCTAAACCAATGTTGCGCTTTTCTACAGTTTCCCAAGAGACATCCGGAGTTACCCAGAGAAGAGATTTTCCAGTGGGTATAAGGAGAGTTGTCCGGATTGATGCTACCCATGACAGTGTTACCACCATAACTCAACTGATCTTTGTATAAAAACGGCCTCTGTAAATCTCTGCCACGGAGCGACCACGGCATCATCACCTACTCGTCCCCAAGAAGCGCGAAGCTTTAACATATCGACGAACTTCAGTTTTTTCATGAAACTCTCTTCACTGATCATCCAACCCAGTGAGAGGGAGGGGAAGAAGGCGAAGCGATAATCAGGACCGAACTTTTCGGAACCATTATAAGCACCATTGGCCTCGAAGAAATAGCGCATGGCGTAGTTATAGGTAAAACGGAATACCCAGTCTTCCCGATAGATGGGGAACACACTTCCCTGTGCCTCTTTCAATCGGCTGAAAAGGCCAAGGCCGGTCACTTCATGTTTGCCGAAGGTACGTGCATAGTCGAATTGCATAGAGTAGTATAGTTTACGATAAGTGGCACCAATGTTTGCACTACCGGATTGTTGTAACCAATAGATAGGATTGAGTGACTTTGTCGAGTCCGGTTCCTGTATCAGGGTCAAACTTATAAGATATTACCTGTATCCGGATCCACCCAGATGCGTTGTGCATCGTTGTACTGGTCACTGAGGCCACGTTTGTTCTCCGCAAAAGTATAGTCCATAGAGAAGTTCGCCTTGAATCTCAGTCCTTTGGTCAGCATAGCCAGGTCCTGCTCCAAAATGAATTCAGTGGTCATTTTGGTGGTGGTGCGTTTCTCTTTACCGCCTACAGCCAGGAAATAGGCTGAGTTGGGTACATCGGCAGAACGCGGCGCATACCATCCCCACATACCATTGAGTAGACGGGACGCATGGCGTCGGGAGCGGATTTATAGGCTGAGTTCCAAAAACCGGTGTCATTGTCGCTCATATCCCAAGGCAGTGACGTTGTGCATTCGAACCAAACAGGTTGGTAGAGAATTTGGTCGTTTTTGTCAAATGGAAGTCTAGGTTACTGCGTACGTTGATGCGGTTATAGCCGAAAGCCGGAGTTGTAACCACGTCCGTTTTCAAAGCTCTTAGAACAAGTCACCTTCGTTTACGAAATCTACAGCTGCGAAGTAATTTACAACTTTAGTACCACCTGATACGTTGACGCTGGTATTATAGGACATAGCGACTTTCTTGAAAACGTTCATCTCTCCCAATCCACATTAGGATAGCGGTCCCACTCTTCGGCATTGGCCGGATGACGATACTTATCGATGATGGCTGCCGGTGTGTAGTTTGCCCATCCGGCAGGATTGAGACAAGCTTCGCGCTCAATGGAGTTATTCATCAAGTAGAATGTGTCATAAGCATCATACTTTTCAGGGAAGTTTTGATACTACCTTTAGCGGTCATATTGGCCTTGATCTGTACGTTGGCTTTTCCTTCCTTACCGCGTTTGGTAGTAATAAGAATAACACCATTAGCACCTTTCACACCATATACAGCAGTAGCGGATGCATCTTTCACAGAGATGATCTCTACCGAGGAAATGTCTACTGAACTCATTTCACGTTCGATGCCGTCTACCAATATTAAAGGTTCACTATTATTCCACGAGCTCTGTGTACGGATGATAATCTTCGGATCTTCGGCACCGGGCATACCAGAAGAAGCAGAAGTAATGACTCCCGGCAAAGACCCGTCAATGCTGAACCAAACTAGTTACCCCAGACCGCTCTAGTGTCTTTTCCAAGTCTGTGTAATGGCTCCTACCACTGACGCTTTCTTCTGCTGTCCATAACCTACAACTACAACTTCTTCCAGTAGTCTGTGTATCATCTTCAGAACTACTTTGATTGTCCCTTTTGAAGAAGCCTTCACTTCTTGAGGCTAACGCACCAAGATGCTATTTATATAAAGGACGGTATTTATACAGACGGAGAACCCGCCATACAATATCGTGGCATTTTTATTAATGATGAATGGCCTTGCATGGGAGGATGGACCACTGAAAAATTCGGAGGGTTCAACAGCAAGATGTATGTACACGTATATGAACTTCTACTTCGCCTGAAAGCAAATTTCCTGTGGCCTGCTATGTGGAGTGCGGCGTTTTATGCCGATGACCCGATGAATAGTCCGTTGGCTGATGAAATGGGAATTATAATCGGTACCTCGCACCATGAACCTATGGCAAGAAATCATCAGGAATATGCACGTAGACGTCAAGAGTATGGACCTTGGAATTATCAGACGAATAAGGAAAACATAGACCGTTTCTTTCGTGAAGGTATCGAACGCATGAAAGGCAAAGAAGAAGTGGTGACTATAGCTATGAGAGGCGACGGTGACGCTCCAATGGGCCCCGATACTGATACACGACTTTTAGAGAATATAGTGAAGGAGCAACGTAAAATCATTTCGGATGTTACCGAAAAACCCGCTTCTAAAACTCCTCAGCTTTGGGCACTTTATAGCGAAGTATTGGAGTATTATGACAAGGGTATGAAAATTCCGGATGATGTGATGATACTGCTTTGCGATGACAATTGGGGAAATGTACGCCGTTTACCGGATCTGAATGCCAAACATCATCCCGGTGGATATGGCATGTATTATCATGTGGATTTACATGGTGCACCTCGTGCTTACCAATGGTTGAACATGACACAGATTCAGCACATGTGGGAACAATTATATCTGACATATACCTATGGTGTAGACAGAATGTGGATCCTGAATGTGGGCGATTTGAAACCTAATGAGTTTCCTACGGACTTCTTCTTGAATATGGCTTGGAATCCGGAACGTTTTAATGCTGATAATTTGCAAGATTATACCCGTAACTTCTGTAAACAGCAGTTCGGAGAGAAATATGCTGCAGAAGCAGCTCGTATTTTGAATCTGTATTGTAAATATGCATCTAGAGTGACTGCCGAGATGCTCGATAGCCGGACTTACAATCTCTCCAACGGGGAGTTTAAGGCGGTGACAGACGAATTTTTGGCATTGGAAGCCTATGCTTATCGCCAGTTTCAGATTTTGCCCGATAAGTTGAAAGATGCTTATAAAGAATTGATACTTTTTCCTGTACAAGCCATGGCCAATCTTTACGTTCCATAAGCCGGTCATCGGGAGATTTTACTTCTGGGATTGAGATTTGTTCCTCCTGATTCTGACGGCCACTGAAAGCATTACGCAATTGTTCCCGGCGGCGGATGAGGTTTAAGACAGTTTTTCTCAGCAACTCAATGCTGAATGGTTTCATCAGATAAGCATCGGCACCGGTATCCAACCCTTCCAGATTGTCCTCCTCGCTGGTACGGGCGGTAAGCAGGATGATGGGTAGATAGTTGATGTTCACATTCTGTCGTATCTTGCGGCAGAGTGTCAAGCCATCCATTTCAGGCATCATCACGTCGCTGATTATCAGATCGGGCGTATGGGATAATATCGATGCTAATGCTTCTTTTCCATTACTGCATTCGGTCATGTAAAAGTCATTGCTCAGTTCGCGGCAAATGTAGTGGCGAATCTCTTCATCGTCTTCTACCACAAGCACATGGCGACGACTGCGGGCACGGACTTTACCGCTGGCTTCTTCATCGTCATCATAAAAGGTAGCAAGGGGGGAGCTATGGTAGCCGGTTCTGCCGCCGGGATGTTTATTAGGGTGTCGGCGGTTGTTGCTTCTTCTATTTCTTCCTTTTTCAAATGCCCGTTTCCCAGCGGTAGCCGTATGATAAACCGGGAACCCGGTCTGCCTTCGCCATTGTCCTCTACGTGAATATTTCCGTAATGCAGCTCCACTAAAGAGCGTGTGAGGTGAAGCCCGATACCTGTTCCTATATTTGAGTTGTTCTGACTGTTACGTATCTGGTAGAATCGCTCGAATATATGTTCCCCTGTTCAGTGGAAGCAATGCCGATACCACTGTCCGCAACTGTAAGTTCAACATATCGGCGCAGGGGTGCATTTTGGGGAAGGTGGGTATCCTCACCTGTGCTGAGGCTGATTTCCACTTGTCCGTTTTCAGGTGTGAACTTACAAGCATTCGACAGTAGGTTCAGGATGATCTTGTCAAAGTTCTTAGGATCTATCCACATTTCTATTTCAGGAGCAGAGGTGTGGAATTTTAAGTCTAGTTTCTTTACCCTTGTCTGTTGTTCGAAGCTTTCTAACAGGTCACGGGTGAAACTAACTATTTCAGCCTTTTTAAAACATGAGGGACATTTGTCCTTTGTCTATTTTTCGGATATCCATTAATTGGTTTACCAATTGCAGGATGCGCTCGGCATTCCGTTGTATAGTACTGTAGAGCTTTCTACATTCTGCATCCTTATCTTTTGCCATCAGTTGTTGCAAGGGACTGATGATAAGTGACATCGGAGTTCGTATTTCGTGAGAGATATTAATGAAGAACTGTAACTTTGCTTCGTTAATTTGCTCGGCATGGATGTGTTGTAACATCTTTTGATGCATACGGTAACGATGATGCACCTGCATCACAATAAATCCGATGATTGATAATATCAATAGGACGTATATTAATTTAGCCCAACCCGATGCCCACCATGCCGGATCTATCTGGATGATAATTTCTTTCTCTTCCGAGTAGGCTGTATAGTCTTTGGCTTTCATCTTGAAGTGATAAGTACCCGGTGCCAGATCACTGAAAGAAACTCTGTTGACGCCCGGAGCTAATGCCATCCAAGTTGCCCCATTCATAGAATAAAGATAGGTGATTCGTTCCGGATTATAGAATTCCATGGCTGAGAATTGATGCTGAACGAGTTGTCTCTATGACATAAACGGAACCGGCTGGCTTCCCTGTACTGCTGTTTCTATAACTTCGTGGTTACCGGAACGTGTACCTTTCTTTACAGCTTTATTATGGATGTAGAAGTCGGCAATTCTAACCTCGGGCTTTTGACTTCTGTAGTGATTTCTGCTGGTCGGAAAAGGTGATACCATTGATACCTCCAAAGATGAGATATCCATCTTTATCTGTACAGGCTGCATTTTTGCTGAATTCATTTCCTTGTAACCCATTGCCTGCATAGTAGTTGATAAAGGTACCTGTTTCCGGGTCCATGTTTGTGATACCGTAATTGGTACTTATCCATAATCCATGTTGTTTGTCGCCTTGAATGGCACAAATGGTATTATTGGGCAATCCATCGTGTGTAGTATAAGTTTTAGAGCTTCCATTTTTTCCGTCTATATGAATGAGTCCTTTGGTGGTACCTGCCCAGATGTCGCCTTTGTTCATCCTCAAAGAGGGTCAGTATGATACTGCCGCTGAATATCCTGTTTTTCCCATAGGTTGAGGCGAAGTTCATTGTGGGTATATCCAGGCATCCTAAGCCATCGTAGGTGCCGATATATCACTTATTATTGCTGGTGTACAGCAATGAGGCTACCCAACGGTTTGGAGTACATTGTAATTCTCCTGATATTCTTTTCCGCTTTCAAAAGTATCGCATCTGTTGACTTTCCCGGTTTTTAGATCGATGTAAACACGCCTCCGCCCATAACGGCTACCCATAATCGTTCACCGTTCTTGTCTGAAGTCAGATACGATATGTTTTTACTTCATTCTGATAATGGTCCTGTAATTTATAGTATCGGCACAGGCCGGTCTTGGGGTTCATCTCTGCCAGCCCTTCCAAAGGTGAGGCCAGCCACAATCTGCCGTCTGCTGTCTGGTGGATATGGTTGATTGTGGACGGCACGGAATTAGATGTTTCTTTGTGCTCAAAGTGCAGGGAAGGCTTATTCTTTCCTTTTTATACCATATATACCGTCATTGGCTGTTCCGAGCCATAAGGTTCCTTCATTGTCTTTACATACTGCTTTTATACTGTTAGAACCTATTTTATTGGTTGTTACAGACTTGTAACCATGTACTTGAATTGGTTTGTTGTAGCCGGAAGAAGCATGACTCCTTTGCCGTTGATACCCAGCCATAAGTTGCCTGCCCGATCCTTTGTGATGGCATGTACATCGGCTTTGCTGAAATCGAAAGTACTGAAACTGAACTCGCTTTCCTTTATCTTCTGTGTATGTATGTCATATACTTTTATGCCGTACCCTATGGTTCCGATATAGATTTTTCCTTGCCCGGCAGCATATATTGTATTGATAGGCAGGCTAGGAAGTATCGGACAGGAGATAGGGATAAAAGTATCTTTCTGCTGGTCGTAGACAAATATTCCTTTGTTTATGTTACTGGCATAGATATTCCCTTTTTCATCCAGGCAAATAGAAGTTACTATATTCCAGGCATTCTCTTTTCCGATGAAATAGTGATATATTTGACCTGACGTGTCAATGCGGTATAACCCCTTTCCTTCTGTAGAAACCCATAGATTTTCGTTTTGGTCTTCGAATAGATAGGTGATGAAAAAACTGGGAACCGGTAGTTGCGCCTCTTTGATAAGAGGTTCTGTTCCTCCTAATGTTAGTGAATAAACGGCATGCCCGGACGTTCCTATTAATAACTCTCCATTCTTACGCTCCAGGATCGTACTGATATGTGCGCTCATGTTTATTCCAGTTTCATACAGGATGGGGATTTCTTTAAAGAGGTCTGTTGACGGGTCGTAAAGTTGTAGCCCGCGTTGAGTACCTATTAGGAAGTTCCCTTTGCTGTCTTCGAAGAGTATTCTTACATTGTTATCTACCAATGAACTGTCGTTTCCTTCTTTGTGTTTGTACACACTGAACTTGGCGCCGTCGTAACGATTAAGTCCGTCTTCGGTGGCTATCAGATAACTCCGTCTTTGGCTTGATAGATCTGATTGATATTGCTGTTTGATAATTCACGGTCTACTGTAAATAGTTTCTCTGATTGACTGTATCCGTAGGTTGCAAAGAAAGGAATAAGATGGATAATAGCGTTTTCATAATTACGTTGGGGTTAGCAATTGTGATACAAAAGTAATTGAAAACAGATATTCTCGCAAACATAATATGGAGGAAAAACCCTTTATAAAAGGGGAATGTAACGTATAGCAAATGATGTGTTACATTTCGTGGGATAACTTGAGAGGGATGAATCGTATTATAGAAAAAGAGGTTACCAGACGGCAACCTCTTTCCCTAAAAAATACAATACTAAAAGGATTATTTCTTGAAATAGCGGTTGTACAGACCTTCGAAACCTTTACCGTGACGAGCTTCGTCTTTAGCCATTTCATGAACTGTGTCATGGATAGCATCCAGATTCAATGCTTTGGCACGTGTAGCGATACGCTTCTTGTCTTCGCAAGCGCCTGATTCTGCGTTCATTCTCTTTTCAAGGTTAGTCTTGGTATCCCATACGCAGTCACCCAGTAATTCAGCAAATTTTGCAGCGTGTTCTGCTTCTTCCCATGCGTAACGCTTGAAAGCTTCAGCTACTTCGGGATAACCTTCACGGTCAGCCTGACGGCTCATAGCCAAATACATACCTACTTCTGTGCATTCACCCATGAAGTGGTTGTTCAGGTCTTTAATCATTTCATCATCACAACCTTTAGCTACACCGATCACGTGTTCGTCAGCAAAAGACAGAGGACCGCCTTCTGTGGTTTCTACAACTTCTACGAACTTGCTGGCAGGAGCTTTACACAACGGGCATTTCTCAGGAGCGGCATCACCTTCATATACGTAACCGCATACAGTACATCTAAATTTTTTCATTTTCTTTTTGATTTAATTGAATTAGTTATTCGTTCGTTTTATAAAAAACGTTAGTCTTCTTTACATTGTTTACAGATTCCTTTGTAATAATAATGGATTTCCTGCACTTCGTGTCCATCCATATCCGTATCTACCACTTTTTTATTGCGTCGTCACACGGCAAGTCATAGATTCTTCCGCAACGCTTGCACAAGAAATGTGAATGTGGAGTGGTGTCGGCATCATAGCATGTGTTACGCTCATCGATGGTAAGCGTTTGTGCGGCTCCTTGTTCGCTCAAAATCTTTAGCGTGTTGTAGACTGTAGTTTTTGAGAGTGTCGGTATAGTAGGAGATAATGCCGTATAAATCTCATCTACCGTCGGATGTGTGCGGTGCTCCATAAGATATTTCATGATAGCAATACGCTGTACCGAGGGTTTAATGTTATGTCCTTGCAATCGTTCTACTACTACTTCCATATTCGTTTAATTCAAACTTGTAATAATTACATTTTTATTTCGCTTGCAAAGATAAAGACTTATTCGATTTTACCAAAAGATTTCCATTCTTTTTTCCTCTTCTTTGTTAAACAGTGTGAATTGGCTGGTAAGGTATTTCTATCCAGAACTCGGAACCTTTACCTATTTCGAAGAAACTCCGACGGTGGCATGCATCTTTTCAGCAATCATTTGGCAAATGGATAAGCCAAGGTCCGGTACCTTGCTTGAAGTTATCCAGCTTTACAAAACGTTGGAAAATAGCTTTCTGCTTTTCAGGAGAAATTCCACAACCGGTGTCCCGCACATAGAATCGCATGTTTCCGTTCTTTGGGTGGATAGAAGCCGACAGTGATACTTCCCTCTGTGGTGTACTTAATGGCATTGGAGAGATAATTGCCAAGTACTTGACTCAGACGATTCTTTTCGGTATAGACGTGGCATTTCTTCATGCCAAACTCTGCAATACATTCCACATTTGCAGGCATTCTAAAATGGAAAGCATCTTCAAGTTTACGAATACAGCCGTTGATGTCTACTCGGTATAACAGAAGTCCAGCAAACCGGCTTCTATCCTGGACAGGTCGAGTATATCGTTAATGAGTTGTAGCAACAGGCAGTTGTTGTCTTCAATAATCCGGATATATTCATGGCTTTCGGGGTATCAGCCGTTTCTGGCAAGAATACTGGAAAAGCCCACGATAGCATTGAGCGGAGTGCGTATCTCATGACTCATATTAGCAAGAAAAGCTGATTTGAGACGGTCGGATTCTTCGGCACGTTCCTTTGCAAGAATCAGCTCCTTTTATGCTTTTGGGAATGAATATAATAGAAGATATATAGGGTGAAGAATAAAGCGATAAATAGGATTGTCATCCAGATGTAAGTCTTATACTGCTGATAGAAAGTAGGAGGCTGGAAGAAGTAAATAGCGTCTTTCGGATATAAATTTTCTGGTATCTTGCACCATTTCAAGTCGGCAAAGTTCAGATAGGTATGTGCAACTCCGCCATTCTGGTAAGGAATGGAAGAGGCTGTTTCTCCCGATAGGATGCGACTGATTGTGGACATTACCGTATCCGTGAAGTCACGGATAGAGATATAATGTCCGCCAGCATAGAGATTTTCTTGCAGGTTTAAGTCAGCTAATGTAAATACGGGAACTTCCAGGAAGCTGGGGAGTATCTTTTGAGGTGGTCCGACAGATAGTAATTTTGTTATTTCCATATTGCCGAGCCATGCGTAATAGATGACGCCGGTGGTTTGCTTGTAACTGGTAAAGTGTATCCAGTAATTCTTCTGTACTTATTTGCTCTGAAGATAAAAGTTCCAGTTTTAGATCAGGAAAATCTTTTTGCATCACCGCACTCACGGCTTGGCGGGTAACTGTGCTGATATAGCGGTTGTCGGAAATAAAAGCAATCCGGTTTGACTTCCGGCTGAAGCTGTTGCCCCGTGTCAAGGTGGCTGACTGTAAGTTCAATGCCTCAGAGATTGAAAAAGAGATTATTATAGCCGATGGGAAAGGTGTGCAAATCATTGCTTTTCCGGAGTTGTGCATTACCGGATATACTTGTGGCGACCTCTTTGCCCAGCAACTTCTGCTCGAAGAGGCGGAAATGGGGCTGATACAGATTCTGAACAATACGCGCCAGATGGATATCATTTCGATATTGGGCATGCCCGTTGCACTGAACGGTGTGTTGCTGAATGCGGCGGTTGTCATTCAGAAGGGGAGAGTGCTGGGCGTTGTCCCGAAGACTTATCTTCCCAATTATAAGGAGTTTTATGAGAAGCGCTGGTTTACTTCCGCATGTGATGTGGCAGAAAACAGTGTGCGCCTTTGCGGGCAGATTATTCCGATGGGGAGAGACCTGCTGTTCGAAACGGCAGATACCACTTTCGGAGTGGAGATATGCGAAGATTTGTGGGCACCCATACCGCCCAGTTCCACGCTGGCACTGCAAGGTGCGGAAATCTTGTTCAATCTTTCGGCCGACAATGAAGGTATCGGCAAGCACAATTATCTGCGCTCGCTTATCAGCCAGCAGTCGGCACGGTGCATTGCCGGTTATGTATTCAGCTCATGCGGTTTCGGAGAATCCACTACGGATGTGGTGTTTGCCGGCAACGGACTGATTTATGAGAACGGGACTCTGCTGGCGGCAAACGAACGCTTCTCTTTCGAAGGGCAGGTGGTCATCAGTGAAATTGATGTGGAACACTTGCGTACGGAGCGCCGGGTGAATACGACCTTCGCGGCTTGCCATGCAAATTGTGTTTCGGCCCTTCCGGTACGAATCTCTACGGAGTATGTCAACAGCAGGGATTTGAACCTGACACGTACTTTTGAACCGCATCCATTTGTTCCGCAGGGGATAGCGTTGGACGAACGCTGTGAGGAGGTATTCTTCATCCAGGTGTCCGGACTGGCGCAACGTCTGGTGCATACTAAAGCGAAGAGTGCCGTTATCGGCATTTCGGGTGGACTGGATTCTACGCTGGCGCTGCTGGTTTGCGTAAAGACTTTCGATAAGTTGGGATGGTCCCGCCAGGGTATTGTCGGTGTCACCATGCCGGGATTCGGAACGACCGACCGTACTTACACGAATGCCATCGACCTGATGAACTCCCTCGGTGTGACTGTCCGCGAAGTCAGTATCAAGGAGGCCTGCATACAGCATTTCAAAGACATAGACCATGATGTCCATGTGCACGACGTGGTTTACGAGAATGCGCAGGCACGGGAGCGTACCCAAATCTTGATGGATATTGCCAACCAGACCTGGGGAATGGTTATCGGTACGGGCGACCTTTCGGAACTTGCTTTAGGATGGGCCACTTACAACGGCGATCACATGTCGATGTACGGTGTGAATGCCAGCGTCCCCAAGACTCTGGTGAAGCACTTGGTGAAATGGGTGGCAGAGCATGATATGGACGATGCTTCACGTGCTACCTTGCTCGATATTGTGGATACTCCCATCAGCCCGGAACTGATTCCGGCAGATGAGAACGGTAATATCCAGCAGATTACCGAGGATTTGGTGGGGCCGTATGAGCTTCACGACTTCTTCCTTTATTACTTCCTGCGCTGCGGTTTCCGTCCTTCCAAGATATTTTTCCTGGCAGCACACACATTCAAGGGGATGTATGATGAAGAAACCATCAAAAAATGGTTGCAGACTTTCTGCCGTCGTTTCTTCAACCAGCAGTTCAAGCGTTCCTGTTTGCCGGATGGTCCGAAGGTGGGCAGTATCTCTCTGAGTCCGCGCGGTGATTGGAGAATGCCGAGCGATGCTTCGTCGGAGATGTGGCTAAGGGAGGTGGAAGGACTCTAATTCTTTACTTCGGGTATGCCGTAATATCGATATGGGTATTTGATGACTGCATCTTGTTTGCATTCTTGCTGCATGTATTTTGCAGTGCGACTGCAAACGTGTTGCAGTATCACTGCATAACTGTTGCAGTCGTACTGCATATCGGTGTGCAGTGCCACTGCAACGGCTTTGCAGTGGCACTGCAAAATGTATGCAGGATTTTGCAGTAATAAGCTGCTGATTGATAACTAGTTGTAAAAGTAGGGATATGCTGCGTGTATGGAAAAGTGCAGCTTAGTTTCGTTTCCCGTAGTATCGTTTGTAGATTTTCTTGTATTCTTTTCCCTTTTTGAAACTATCCAGCCATGTGTTGAGGCTGTCCAGCAGGATAGGGGACTGTTTGCTTACCCCCCAGGAATAGAATTGCGTGAAGCTGATGGCGGTATTGATGTCTATTTGAGGAATGCTGTCGGCTGCGGTACGGGCAATGCTTTCGTCGCATACGGCATAGTCGATGTCTCCATGGGCTACCAAGGCAATCAGTTGTTCGGAACCGTACTTCTCTATTTCCTCAACGTAGATGGTGTCGCCTATCTCATTTCCCAGGTTGCGGATGCGTAGTATGGAAGGGGAGCCTTTCACTACGTGCAGTGTCTTTCCAGCCAGGTCCAGTTGGCTTTTGATGAATAATGACGAGTCGGAAATATTCTCAAGCTTGCGTTGCACCAGCACTTGCTTGTTCAGCACAATAGGGGTGGTAAGCAGCAAGGAGTCTTTCAGCTCACTGGTGGCGAGGATGCCGTAGGCAATCACGTCATATTGCCCGTCGGCCAGGCCTTCCAGCCGCTTGTTGAAGCTCATTTCCGGTGATATGGCCGCTTGCAGCCCGTGGTCGCGTGCAAAAGCTTCTATCAGCTCGTAGTGGAAACCGGACAAGGTGTCATCATCCACATAGAAACTGATGGAGTTGTATTCCGTCGAAGCATGTATGATGCCTTCGGCAGCTATCTCGGCATAATCGCGCGGATGACCTTTCGGTTTCTCTTCTTTCTTGATGAGATAGTGGGCAATGAGAGCCGCTGCAATTCCCAGAAGTGCGTATTTGAGCAGTCTGCTTTTCGTCATACAGTCATCTGTTAGTCATAGAAATTCCATGAGACGCCAATTTTGAACAAGCGCGGATTGATGGGGTAGTGCGGCACCAGGAAGGAATTGGCGCTTCCCATACCCGCGTTGACGTGATACATCATGGCAAAGATACGCGTCCGCTTCAAGTGCAGGTTGGCATATACGTTTACGATGGGGTAACCGCCTATTTCCACCAAATCGTCCGTAGGTTGCAGATGGAACTGCTGGACGCCGGGTGCATAGGCAGGTGCGTTGTACTTGGTGAAGTAACGGACATCGGCACCCAACTGAACGGTCAGCACCTTCTTGGCGAGTTTAGCCAGTATATAGAAGTTATGGTAGAGCGAGAGTTGGGGCAATGGAAGTACTGTTTCATTGCTCGTCTTCTGCCAGGTCACCTCATTGTCCAGGTGGAAGACACCGAGGCGGAAGTCTTGTTTCAGTGTGGCGGACAGCACTTGTATGTTGCCTCCGTTCTGTTCGGGCAGGGCGCTTTGGTTGAAGTAGGTGTAGTTCTTGATATTCTCTACGCCGGCACGGAGATTGGTTCCCCAACGGGAAATGTTCAGCTCGCCTTCCACACGCGTACGGAATTCCTTGTCCATGTTGTCGTTGTCCCAGTTGTAGTGGTTGGAGTGGTAATGGCGCATGTAGAAGGAAGGAAGCGTGTTGCTCACATAACCGCGGGCGTAGAAGTTCACCGTATCTTTCCATAGACGGAAGTTCAGGTCCAGATTGGCGTTGACGCGGAACTGCCCGATGGCTTTGTCTACCAACCCCACTTCACCGTTTACGTTGTAGTGCAGCAGTTTGCCTTCGCGCTTGGCGAGTTCGCCACCCAGGAAGATTTCCTGCTCGGTGTAGCGGATGCGGCGCATGTCGGTAAGTGTGTCCGTATTCATCAGGTCGTACCGGCTGAACTTGTGGGAGATATAAGCCGTAAGTCCGGCTTTGGCGTATTTGTTGAAACCTTCCAGCAAGGCTATTCCGAACACGTTCTTTACACTGAATGCCGTGGTGGAGTCGTTGCTGTAATTCTTGTAAAGCTTGTAGTCTTCCGGGAAGAATCCTTCGGGCTCGCTTCCCGAACGGAATTGGTGCCGCGACCGCTCTACTTTCAAGGTATGGATAAAGCTGGTGACGGGGACGAACTCTTCTTCGAAAAGTGAGTCGTTGTCTGCGGTAGAAACAGACGGCAGGCTGTCATTGGCAGCTGCAAGTGTGCTGACCGATTTTGATGCTATGCTGTCGTTTGGCAATGCTATGTCGTTGTTCGAAGCGGATATTTCGGATTCAGAGGACGGGGAGGATGAGGCTTTGGGTGCGGATACCGTCGGTTTGCCTTCTTGTGTGTTCCGTACTCTCCGCGTAAAACCAAGACGATAGCGCTGTGTCAGATAGATATAAAAATCCTTGTTGCGGTTGGAACTCCGTTCCAATTTGACCGGTATAGTGGTGGATTCATACTCTTTCTTTCCTCCAGACATGTTTTCGGGACGGGTGATATATTGGTCGTCTGCAATACCGCCGTTTTCGTTCATTTTCAGGAAGAAATTGTTGTAGACTGCTTGTACCTGATATTTTTCACCGATATAGCTACCGAACAGACCTGCATTGAAGTGCGAGGTGGACTGGTTCTGGTAATAACCGCGCCCGTACAGATAGTCGATGTTAAAGCCAAATGCCAGCTGTTTGTTGACGTTGACGGAGAAGTAGGACTTGAAGCGTTCTTCACCGTTCACTTTGTTGCCGGCCTTGTAGTAGGTAAGATTGGTGTAAGGCACGTTGCTGTTAGTGAAAAGCACCTGGTCGGGACGTATGAAAAAACTCGAAAAGGGAGCCATGAAGATGGTGGGTTCGCTTTCCTCTCGTTCGAAGAACAGACGTGAGAGGCGTGGAGAACCTAAATTCCCCAAGTAATTGTAGTGGCCGAACATTCCTTCCACCAGATTGGTGCTCTGGAAGTTGAGGCTGGCTGTATCGGCAGGTATGATGGTACGGTTGCCTAGTGTCTCACTTAGTTTCCACATGTAAAGCTTTGGCGGAAGACTTTGAATCTCAGTATTGGTACTGTCTTCCAGATTGTCCGGCTGGGTATTCGGGTCAATCTGGTTACCGAACCGGTCGCGATTGTTCATTGGGTTTAAGGTGTTTTGCGCCATAGCCCCCCCATATCCCTATAACGGACAGAAATATATATGTCAGTACAATTCGTCTCATAATTAGGCGCAAAGATACAATAAAAAATTATTTGCTTACTGAATTCAGCCTTTTTTGCTTCTTTTAAAATGTCTTGTTTTCTGTTTTGCCCTATACTGCTTCCGGTTCTCTGCCCTTGAATCCATGCTTTGGGGGCTTGAAATGAAATAAGCCCTTGCAATAAATCAATATCACAAGGGCTTATCCGCTTTCCTTTATCTCTTATTCTGGCGTAAAGTTTCTCCTCTTATGGGGGAGTGGCTTTACACAGCCTTTCATTTCATTTCCTGAATAAGTTCCATTCCTTTCTTGATAGCTTCTTCGTTCATCGGTATCAAGTGATGGTGGCGTTCGGGCAGTGTCTTCTTCAATCCTCTGAGTACACTGTCCAGTGTAACCATCGGCTTGATTTTCAATAATCCACCCAATACAATCATGTTGAACGCCTTGGCATTGTTCATTTCATTGGCGGCATCCATGGCGTTGATGCGGTAAACGTGGATGTCCTTACGCGTCGGCGAGTTGATGATGCCGTAACCGTCGTAGATAAGTACGCCTCCGGGTTTTACCTTGCTTTCGAATTTCTCCAATGACGGCTGGTTCAGGATGATGGCGGCATCGTACTTGCTTAAGATGGGTGAGGATATTTTCTCGTCACTTACGATGACTGTTACGTTGGCTGTACCACCACGTTGTTCCGGTCCGTAAGCCGGCATCCAAGTCACCTCTTTGCCTTCCATCAATCCGGAATATGCCAAAATCTTTCCCATGGACAATACACCTTGTCCACCGAAGCCTGCTATAATGATTTCTTCTTTCATTGTTCTTCTGTCTTTAGCATGATTATTTATCTTTCAGGTCGCCCAGCGGATAGAAGGGGAACATGTTCTCTACCATCCATTCATTGGATTTCGCAGGAGACATCTTCCAGCCGGAGTTACAGGTGGAAACGATTTCCACAAGGTTGGAACCTTTGCCTGCCATAGAGTTCTCGAATGCTTTGCGGATAGCCTTTTTCGCTTTGCGGATGGCGGGAACGGACTGTACGCTTTGGCGTGTCACGTAAGCGGTTCCTTCCAATTGTGCAGCAATATCGGCCATCTTCAGCGGATAGCCGTGCAGATGCACGTCACGTCCGTAAGGGCTGGTCGATGTCTTCATGCCTACAAGGGTAGTGGGAGCCATTTGTCCCCCGGTCATACCATAGATGGCATTGTTGATGAAGATGATGGTGATGTTTTCGCCGCGGTTCAAGGCGTGGATGGTTTCGGCAGTACCGATACAAGCCAGGTCGCCGTCTCCTTGGTAAGTGAACACCAGGCGGTCTGGCCAAAGGCGCTTGATGGCAGTGGCAAGTGCGGGCGCACGTCCATGGGCGGCTTCCTGCCAGTCGATGTCTATATAATTATAGATGAACACGGCACATCCCACGGGGGAGATGCCTATTGCTTTGTCTTCCAGTCCCATTTCTTCGATAACTTCGGCTACGAGTTTATGAACTACGCCGTGACTGCATCCCGGGCAGTAGTGCATGGGATTGTCGTTCATCAGAGTCGGTTTCTTGGCAACCAGATTCTCGGGCTTTATAATATCTTCTTTTGTCATAATCACTTCTCCTATCTGTTGGTGAACCGTATGAAAAACTCCATCAACTTGACGAATATCGCCGCGCCGCAGACGTAGATGAACAGCTTGAAGTCATCTTTTGCAGCAAAATATATAATGATAGCTGCCAGGGCAAGTACCATGAAGAGAATGTTCAGTACGTTTCTTATTTTATCAGGATTCATTTCTTAATCAGTTTTTCTTTCAATGCATCTACTATCTCATCCGGATCGGGAACAATGCCGCCGAGGCGTCCGAAATGTTCCACTTTCACTTTACCGTTCACGGCAAGGCGGACATCTTCCACCATCTGTCCGGCATTCAATTCTGTAACGAGCATACCTTTCACCTTGTCGGCATACGCGGCAATGGCTTTGGTCGGGAACGGCCACAACGTGATGGGGCGGAGCATACCTACCTTGATTCCTTCTTCGCGTGCCAGCTCCATTGCTTTCTGTCCGATGCGTGCCATAGAGCCGAAGGCTACAATCAGGTAGTCGGCATCATCGCAATGAATTTCCTCGAAGCGAACCTCATTCTCTTCTATCTGCTTGTATTTGGCCTGGAAACGGATGTTGTTCTTTTCCATTTCTTCCGGTTTCAGTTCCAATGAGGTGATGACGTTGGGTTTGCGGCCATTGGTTCTGCCGGTAGTGGCCCATGGGCATTGTTCGATGACTTCCGCATCGGTGCGGCGTGGCTTTTGTACCGGGAGCACCACTTTTTCCATCATCTGGCCGATGACACCGTCGGCAAGGATAATTGCCGGATTACGGTATTTGAAGGCAAGTTCGAATGCCAGTCCTACGAAATCTGCCATTTCTTGTACGGAAGCCGGAGCAAGGGCAATCAGACGATAGTCACCGTGGCCGCCTCCTTTTACTGTCTGGAAATAGTCGGCCTGGCTCGGTTGGATGGTTCCCAGACCGGGACCGCCGCGCATAACGTTTACAATCAAGCAAGGCAGCTCGGCACCTGCCAGATAAGAGATACCTTCCTGCTTTAGGCTGACACCGGGGCTGGAGGAGGAGGTCATGACCATTTTACCACTTCCGGCACCGCCGTACACCATATTGATAGCTGCCACTTCACTTTCTGCCTGAAGAACCACCATGCCGGTCGTCTCCCAGGGTTTCAGTTCGGCAAGAGTTTCCAATACCTCCGATTGCGGAGTAATGGGATATCCGAAGTAACCGTCTGCACCGCAACGGATGGCTGCGTGGGCGATGGCTTCGTTTCCTTTCATTAATACAACTTCTTCTGCCATATTCTACTGATTTACAGATTTATTCTACTTTTATTTTATATACTGAGATACATCCGTCCGGACATACTGTGGCGCACGAGGCGCAGCCGTTACAAGTATCTTCCAATATTTGGTGGGCATAGTTATACCCTTTCACATTCACCTCCTTGGTGAGGGCTATTACGTTGAGCGGACACGCTACCACACACAAGTTGCAGCCTTTGCAACGTTCGGTGTCTACTACGATTGCTCCTTTGATTTTTGCCATAATTTACGTTCTTTATTTATTGATTGTACATATCCTTGTTGTAGAAGTTCAGGATGTCCATAGCCATTTGATAGGCATGTTGTGCCGGGCTTTCGGGGTTCAGGTCGATGGCATACTGATAGTTGTTCAGTGCTTGTTGCCAGTTGCCTTGTTTCCGATAGGCATTTCCCCGCAGGTAGTAAGCTTCGTCTTTGCCGGGAAAGTCTGTTTGCAGTATTTCGTCAAGCTGCTGGATGGCTTGCTCTACATTTCCCTGGTTGATAAGCTCTTTTATGGTATTCAGTCGTTCCATATCTAAAAAATATCCGGGTTATCGAACCACAAAGATAGTTTTTATTTGAAGACAATGAGCATCTTCACTGTGAAAAATAAGAAAAAGGGGCAAATAAAAAGCCCGAAGTTTCTCACGATTCTATCAGAATGTCAGAGCTTCGGGCGGATATCATAAAGAAGGTGATTCTATTGCTTTACAAGTGTACCGGTATCTTGTCCACTCTTCGTTGGTGGCGTCCGCCTTCGAATGGTGTACTGAAGAATTCCCTCATAATCATGTCGGCTTCTTCGGTACTGATGAATCGCCCTGGCATGACAAGCACATTGGCATCATTGTGCTGGCGTGCCAAATGGGCTATTTCTGCCGTCCAGCAGAGGGCTGCGCGGATACCCTGATGCTTGTTCAGCGTTATGCTGATACCTTCACCGCTTCCGCAGATGGCAATTCCCGGATAGCACTCTCCGGCTTCAACGGCCAGTGCCAAAGGATGTGCAAAGTCGGGATAGTCGCAACTCTCGGTTGAGTAGGTCCCGAAGTCCTTGTAAGCCCAGCCTTTGGCTTCCAACCAGCCGCGAACATATTCCTTCAATTCGAAGCCTGCATGGTCGGAACAGATTCCTATTGTTTTCATGATGGTCAGTTAATATACCAATGTGCCAATGTGCTGATGCCTGCAGCTTGTAGGGCGCGGGCAATCAGCACATCAGCACATTGGATAATGATTATAACATTGCTTTTACTTGTTTGTAAACGTTCTCTGCGGTGAAACCGAGCTTTTCGTCCAGCACTTTATAAGGTGCCGAGAATCCGAATGATTCCAATCCCCATACTTTACCGCGGGGACCTACCAGCCCTTGCAGTGTGACGGGCAGACCGGCTGTCAGGCCGAATACCTTGGCACCACACGGGATAATGCCTTCTTGATATCCCGGAGCTTGGCTACGGAACAGACCTTCGGAAGGAACGGACACGATACGCACCTTGATGCCATCCTTGCGCAGCAATTCAGTACCGGCTACCAATGTGGCAACTTCCGAGCCTGAAGCAACGAGGATTATATTTGGATTTTCATCGGAGCCGGCTACAATATAAGCGCCTTTGGCAGCTTGTTCGTAATCGTTGCCTTCGGGCAGGTTGGCGATGTTCTGGCGGGAGAAAATCAAACCGGTTGGGGTTGTGGTATTTTCCATTGCCAGTTTCCATGCCACAGTTGTTTCTTCTGCATCTGCCGGGCGGAGTACCAACATGGAATTATGTCCCTTGTGGTTTTTCAGTTTTTCCATCAGGCGGATTTGGGCTTCCTGCTCTACCGGTTCATGGGTAGGACCGTCTTCACCTACACGGAAGGCATCGTGTGTCCAGATGAACTTCACGGGAACTTCCATCAGGGCTGCCATACGTACGGCAGGTTTCATGTAGTCGGAGAATACGAAGAAAGTTCCGCAAGCGGGGATTACACCGCCATGCAGTGCCATACCGATACAGCAACATGCCATAGTCAGCTCGGCAACACCGGCCTGGAAGAATGCACCGCTGAAGTCACCTTTCTTGAAGGCATGTGTTTTCTTGAGGAATCCGTCTGTCTTGTCGGAATTGGAAAGGTCGGCAGAAGCAACAATCATATTTTCTACTTGAGTGGCGAGAGCACTGAGCACAGTGGCAGATGCTGCGCGGGTGGCAACGCCTGCTTTCTGTTCGATGGCGGCCCAATTCACTTCGGGAGCCTTGCCGGAGAAAAACATTTCCAGTTTGGCAGCCTTTTCCGGATTGGCTTTTGCCCATGCGGCTTTGGCTGCATACTTTTCAGCCATGATTTTCTTCAGCTCAGTTGCACGCTTGGCATATAGTTCGGCCACTTCGGGGAAGATGACAAACGGATTTGTCGGGTCACCACCCAAATTCTTGATAGTGTTTATATAAGCGTCGCCGCCCAGAGGAGCACCGTGCGTGGCACAATCAGCCTCGTAGCTGCTGCCGTCTGCCTTGCGGGCACCTTTACCCATTACGGTATGGCCGATAATCAGCGTCGGACACTCTTTCTCAGCTTTGGCTTCGTTCAGTGCACCGCGGATGGCATCGGGATCGTTACCATTGATTTTAATGACTTTCCAGCCCCAAGCTTCGTATTTCTTGCCGGTATCTTCGATGGTCACATCCTTTGTCTCGGTAGAAAGCTGAATGTCGTTGGCATCATAGAACATGATGAGATTATCCAACCCTAATGCTCCGGCGATACGGCCTGAGCCTTGGGAGATTTCTTCCTGGATGCCACCGTCAGAAATATAAGCGTAGATGGTCTGTGGCATTACTTCTTCGAAACGTGCCTTCATGAACTTGGCTGCGATGGCTGCACCGACTGCAAATGTGTGTCCCTGGCCGAGCGGTCCGGAAGTGTTTTCGATGCCGCGCATGATGTCACGTTCGGGATGTCCCGGAGTAGGGCTTCCCCATTGGCGGAACTCTTTCAGTTCGTCCAGCGTGAACTTGCCGGTCAGGGCCAATGTAGAGTAAAGCATCGGTGACATGTGTCCCGGGTCGAGGAAGAAACGGTCACGACCTTCCCAAGCCGGATTTTCAGGGTCATATACCAGGAACTCTGAGAAGAGTACATTTACAAAGTCAGCACCACCCATGGCACCGCCCGGATGCCCGGAGTTGGCTTTCTCAACCATGGATGCAGCAAGGATACGGATATTGTCCGCCGCACGGTTCATAAGTTTGTTGTCGTTCATATTGAATCTAATTAATTTTGAATATTATCAATAGGTTATTTGGTCCTTGTAGGTTTTCCAAGGGCAAAGATAACTCTTTATGCGTAATTCACAACACTCGAAGAGTGTCTTTTTTATCAGTATTACTGCCTTTTTGCTGCTAAAATGATACTAAACGTATTTAGCTGATTTTGTGCGGTGCACGGTAGTTTTACTGTAACTCAATAGTAACGATTGATTTGGCCGGAAGTTTAATCTTGAGAATATCTTTATTGATTTTTACCTCTTTGAACGGAACGGGTTTCACATTGTCGGGATTTTCAAATGAATTGTAGTCCGTCAGATTGGTGGAAGTCAATATTTCACCAACTGCTTTCTTGGCTTTCGTTCCAGACAGATTGATGGTCACTTCCTGTGCATTGTCTGCATCTACGTTGGACATGGAAATGTGTATCTTGCCGTTTGGGTCTTTGGAGGCGGTAGCGCTGACCATTGGTATTCTGCGGTTGTCGCGTACATCCATCATGTCGCAGTTCAGCTCAAGAGGAATGTAGGTGGCATCCTGGTGTACATTGTACATTTTGAATACATAATAAGTGGGGGTGAGTACCATGTTTTTTCCGCTGGTCAGAATCATGGATTGCAATACATTGACGATTTGGGCAATGTTTGCCATTTTCAGACGGTCGGTATATTTATGGAAGATGTCGAAGCTGAGGGAAGCGACAAAAGCATCACGCAATGTATTCTGTTGGTACAGATGTCCGGGATTGGTACCCGGTTCAGTGTCCCACCAGGTTCCCCATTCGTCAAGCATAAGAGCCACGTTCTTTTGAGGGTCGTATTCATCCATAATGGTGCAATGCTTCTTGATGACATCTTCTATTTCGCGGCATTTGCCCAGTGTCCAGTAATAGTCGTCTTTACTGAATTGGGTGGCGGAGCCTTTACTGCCGTTCCATCCGCTGACGGTATAGTAGTGCAAGGAAAGACCGTGCATACGGCCGCCTACGCGGTCCATCAGCACTTTGGTCCAGTTATAGTCGTAGTCGCTGGCACCGCTGGCTATCTTGAAAAGACTATTGCCGTCATAGTTGCGGCAGTAGGTGGAATAGCGGCGGTAGAGGTCGGCATAATATTCGGGACGCATGCTTCCACCGCAACCCCAGCTTTCGTTACCCACGCCGAGGTATTTTACTTTCCAGGCTTTGTCGCGACCGTTCTGGCGGCGCAGGCGTGCCATGGGGGAGTCTCCTTCGGAGGTCATGTATTCCACCCATTTGGCAAGTTCTTCTACGGTACCACTGCCTACGTTTCCACTGATATAGGGTTCACATCCCAGCATTTCGCAGAGATTGAGGAACTCATGGGTTCCGAAACTGTTGTCTTCGATAGTGCCTCCCCAGTTGTTGTTCACCATTTTGGGGCGGTTTTCTTTAGGGCCGATACCGTCCATCCAGTGG
>VOFH01003784.1_pt1 | contig 41402 bp, 80 predicted proteins | sample 5384091 | NCBI WGS metagenome assembly VOFH01 (sample SAMN12384727, study PRJNA508395) | human gut metagenome | isolation source: healthy gut G | host: Homo sapiens
AGTTCAGAAATTGCTGTACATACTTCTAATGTACCTTTTGCGAATGGTTTCATTTCGAACACACCCATTGGTCCATTCCATACAACTGTTTTAGCACCTGCTAAAGCTTCTTTGTATAGAGCTACAGATTTAGGCCCAATATCAAGTCCCATGTAATCTGCAGGAATATTTTCATTATCTGCAACAACTGTATTCGCATCTTCTGCAAATGCATCCGCACATACATGATCTACTGGAAGAATTAATTTTCCATTTGCTTTTTCCAAGTATTCTTTAGCCAATTCAATTTTATCTTCTTCAACTAAAGATTTACCAACATTGTATCCCTGTGCTTTCAAGAATGTATAAGCCATTCCTCCACCAATCAATACTTTGTCAGCTTTGTTCAATAAGTTATCAACAACTGCAATTTTATCAGAAACTTTAGCTCCACCGATGATAGCAACGAATGGACGTTCTGGTGTATCAACAGCTGCACCTAGCATTTTCACTTCTTTTTCTACCAAGAATCCTAATGCATTAGGAAGGATAGAAGGAATACCAGCAGTAGATGCGTGTGCACGATGAACACTACCGAATGCATCTTCTACGAATAAATCCCCTAAGCTAGCCCAGTATTTAGCTAATTCAGGATCATTTTTGCTTTCTCCTTTTTCATAACGAGTGTTCTGCATAACAACGATTTCTCCATCATGTAATGCAGCTACAGCTTCTTCTAATTCAGCCCCTCTTGTAACTGGTACAAAAGTAACTTTTGTATCTACAAAGTTCACTTAAACGATCAGCTACACAACGCAAATCGTTTTTAGCTTTATCTTCTTCTGTTTTAACTTTTCCAAGGTGAGACATCAAGATTACTCTAGCTTTGTTTTCTACCAAATATTTGATTGTAGGTAAAGCCTGAATAATACGGTTGTCATTTGTAATTTTTCCATCTTTTCTAGGAACGTTGAAATCACAGCGAACGATAACGCGTTTTCCTGCAACGTCCAAATCTTTTACAGTTCTTTTTTGCCATTGCAAAATCCTCCTTATGTATCGGCAATATTATACCACTCAAACAAACATTCGTAAACGGATTTTCTCATTTTGCTAAAAATATCACAAATAATTTTATATAAAAAGTTGCAGCATAATGAATGACTCCACAAAATCATCCAATAGCTGCAACAATCTCTATTTATTTTACTTTCGCATCAATCGTATTGTCTTTTACCACAACATCGTGTGCTCCACCTTCTACAATACTTGTCGCAGAAACTAAAGTAATTTTTGCTTTCTGCTGAAGTTCTGGAATTGTCAAAGCGCCACAGTTACACATTGTATGTTTTACTTTGCTCAGTGTTAAATCCACATTATCTTTTAACGCACCAGCATAAGGAACATAAGAATCAACACCTTCTACAAAGGAAAGTTTATTACTTCCTCCCATATCATAACGCTGCCAGTTTCTTGCACGTGCACTTCCTTCGCCCCAATACTCTTTCATATATGTACCATTGATAGTAACTTTTTTTGTTGGAGATTCTTCAAAACGAGAGAAATAACGCCCAAGCATTACAAAGTCAGCCCCCATTGCCAAGGCAAGGGTAATATGATAGTCATGTACGATACCGCCATCACTGCAGATAGGAATATAAATACCTGTTTCTTTTAAAGTATTCATCACGTGCTTTTGCTACTTCAATTGTCGCAGTCGCCTGTCCACGTCCAATTCCTTTTTGTTCACGTGTGATACAAATACTTCCTCCACCAATTCCAATTTTAATGAAATCAGCACCAGCTTCTGCCAAGAAACGGAATCCTTCCGCATCTACAACATTTCCTGCACCAACTTTAACACTGTCTCCATATTTTCACGAATCCATTTTAAAGTCAATGCCTGCCATTCACTAAATCCTTCACTGGAATCAATGCATAATACATCCGCACCAGCTTCCACCAATGCAGGAACACGCTGTTCATAATCACGTGTATTGATACCAGCACCTACGATATAACGTTTGTCATTATCCAGCAATTCATTTGGATGTTCTTTATGAGAATCATAATCTTTGCGGAATACAAATGCCACCAAATGCTGTTCATCATCAATGATAGGCAACTGATTTAACTTATGTTCCCAAATCATATCATTTGCTTCTGATAAGCTGCATCCTTCTTTACCATAAATTAATTTTTCAAACGGAGTCATGAATTCAGCGACTTTTGTTTGTAAATCCATGCGTGATTCACGATAATCACGGCTTGTAATAATACCTAAAAGTTTTCCTTCAGCAGTTCCATCTTCTGTAACTGCCATGGTTGCATGTCCTGTTCTTTCCTTCAATGCTAAAACATCAGCTAATGTAGCATCTGGACGAATATTGGAATCACTGAAAACAAAACCAGCTTTTGTCATTTTAACACGACGTACCATTGCTGCTTCATCTTCTACTGTTTGTGATCCATAAATAAAAGAGATTCCACCTTCTCTGGCAAGAGCACAAGCCATTTTTTCTCCTGATACAGACTGCATGATTGCAGAAACCATCGGAATATTTAAAGAAAGAGCTGGTTCTTCTCCTTTTTTAAATTTAACAAGCGGTGTTTTTAATGAAACATTGGCAGGTGTACACTCTGCACTGGAATATCCTGGTACCAGTAAATATTCACTGAAAGTACGGGAAGGTTCTTCAAAATAGTAAGCCATAAATCCATCTCCTTTTTTCTTTTTGTTCTCTACTTTCCTAATTTAAAATCGTTTAGATTTTAATACATTATAAGGATAATAAAGTTTGAAGTCAATAAGCAAAATGAAAACTTTTCAATGAATTATAGTAGAGTTTGTTTTTTATTTAATCAAATCTATTACATTAAATAATCAAAAAGTAAATATATTAATGTATATAATTTCCACACAGAAATTTAAAACATATGTCTTACCTAAAAATATATATGGTGATATATTAGTTCATATCCTTTTTCTTCATTACAATTCTTCCCATTATTTGTAAGATTAGGATATAAACAGATAAAACGACTATTCCTGAAAAAACGAATAGGAAGTAGTTCAGCAACGACCTCTACTGCATTTTTATAACTAAACGGATCGAATAGATACCCAACTGCCGTATTCGTAATTGGGGTTGTTGCATAAAGCAGAAGACATAATGCCAAACTGATACACAAACCAATCGTTTTTGACTTAATCACTATATTAATGAACATAGTCATTGAATTCAAAAACAGAATAAACAGAACAAGCAGTACTAATGCAAACAAAAAAACAGACCTAAACTCATATAGTCTAAAGACATATCTGGAGATCGCAGTGCTGTCCAGTTCATATTGTCTCCACCATATAATGAATGACGAACAAGTCCTGAATAATGTTCACTGGAATACATTCTTCCCATATCTACCATTTTTCCATATCTCCAATATTGTTAAATGCCATCTGAAAAAGAATGAAGTCCTTCTTTAAATGTCAAGGTTGGATAAAAATCATTTTAAACTTGTCAAAAGCCCCCAAACATACAGAAATCAAAACGCTTGGCAATAACAGCATGATAAAAGATACGCAACTTGTGGATATGGTTTTCACAAACATATATCGCTTTCGCATATGTGGACTGCTGATAATCGTTTTTTATTGTCCCCATTTCCTTATCTTTGGATATACTGTCAAATCCCAATAAACATATAAGAATAACACCTAAAAAGAGGTACGATTTCATTGAATGTATGAAAGAATATACTAACACTATCTACCTGATAATGATTGATTGGTGCCAATCCTTTATCCAGCAATGTATCAAATAATCTTATACAGTACTGCGTATCAATAAAGGAAGCTATACTTAAATCCGCATTTGTTGTATTGCTTACATCTGTACTATCATGTGCCAAATCCGCAACTTTTATGTGTGTTTGTTTTCTTTTTCGATAATTTTGTCTACTTCATCGTTATACTGTGAATAATATGCATATTCATCTTTGTACTTATAATCTGTAAGCTGTGTATGACGATACAAATACACGCCATTTAACAAACTTAATTCATTATATGTTTTCCAGTCTTTTTCTCTGGCAGCAGCCCGGGCTTTTTTTTATAACACTTTTCCATTCTTTTATGGCAGCTCTACGTTCATCTTCATCACCATAATATATGCCTCTTTTTCGCATCTATATCTAGAAAGCTGTCATAAATCTCAAGCATATAATACTGTTCTTTTAACAAATTCATTCCATATATTTCCTCTTCTAGAGATTTTTGATAATTGTTAACAGAATAAGCAATCGTCATTACAAAAACAAGCAAAATTAAAATCTTTGTTTTACTTGCTTTTAATAAAAACTTAATTTCATACCAAATATACTTCCACAAGTTTCATCACCCATCTTTCAAATCAATTTAGAAAATCTAATCACGGAGAGTTTTATAAAACATGCAATCAATACAATATTTACTGCACCAATGCCAATAAGATTATTTTTCTGTTGAAGCAGCTTACTTACATAAATTTGAGATATAAACGGTAGCTCCACTATATGCACATTTGATAGTCCAAACAAAGCATAAATAAAGTAAACACACAACAAGATACAAGAACCTATTGCGATGAGCGTTGTCTGTTTTTTCGTATAAAGCGAAAAATAGAAAAAAGGATACGATTAGGGTAATAATACTTATGGTGACCATAGCTCTAATTTAATTAGGTATTTGCCACATGGAGTCGTTAAATTTTTTCCTATGATATAAGGATACTGAATATCTCCGATACCATTTAAAAACTAAAACTAGAAAACCTATGCCAAGTGATAAACCAAGAAGAAACAATGAAAAACTAACCACTGTAATAATTTTTTGCAAGTATGATAGTCGTTCGTTTATAAGGTGTCGTCATATAAAATTTATAGCTACCCTGCTCCATTTCTTTTGTATAACAATCAGATATAAAAAGATACAGCAGCATGATGACAAAAATATAAAGTATTCCATCAAATGCTCTTGCAAGATAATTGAAACCATTCATTTCATAAGGACTAGAATACAAAAATGATAAAGATGGATTTTCTTTTAACTCTTCTTTATTATTATCCAAAAGTTTCTGCATGATATAAATTTCTTTTTGAGATTCTTCAACTTCTCTTTGCGGAGTTGAAAACTGATAAAAGCATGCCCGTATATTCCTTATGAATCGCATCTATAAGTTTTTGATTTCTTTGAATGCTGAGCTCTGCAATCTTTTTGATCTTCTCCATATACTGTATTTACATTATGATAATATCCAGACAGTAAACGAGATGCCTCTGTTTCCCATGCCCAATAATCATATTCTTCTTTTAACTGTTCCCATTCTTTTGAAGATTTATCTAAACCCGTCATTTTCTTTTCCAGATCATCTCTCATCAACATTGCACTATCTGCTTCATCTTCCAAATAATCAAGTCTGTGTTCCATATATTGCCTGTCTAAAGACATGTTTTGAATACCGATAAACAGAAATAATACGATACATGCCAATATCATTAACCAGTTTTTTCTTATTTCTAAACAGTTTATAATATTCTATAAATAGTAACCTTTTCATCTTAACCACCATATATAGAAGAATAAATACTTTCAATGCTAACGACTTCTTTTCAATATCTTCTATTTCAACATCCGCTTCTACTAGTTTTTTATAACTTGTTTTAATGGTTGTTCCTGTGATAACAATACGGAAAGTACATTCATTTCTTTTTCTTGTACAGCAGCACCTGTTTCACTTATGATTTGTTTTGCTTTATGATTGTTATTTGTCCTTAGCTGATACCGCTCATTCTTATACAAATCATTTTGCATAGGAATTATTTCCCCATTGCGTATACATACGATTCTTGTTGCGATTTTTTCAATTTCTCCTAAGATATGTGATGAAAAAAGGATGGATACATTTTCTTTTTCTACTAAGTTTAGAATTGTTTCTCTAAGTTCCATCACTCCTTTTGGATCTAATCCATTCGTCGGTTCATCCAAAATAATAAGTTTCGGTTTATTAAGTAACACAATCCCTAAAGCTAGACGCTGCTTCATACCTAAAGAATAATGTTCTACCCTTCTATATAAAGCATCTTTCAGATTTGTAAATTCTGCAATCTCCTTAATCCTTTGTTTAGAAACTTTTCGCAAGGCTCCAAAAATCTTTAGATTATCATACCCTGTCATCTCTAAATACAACCCAGGATTTTCAATTAAAGATGACTGGCACTGCAACGCCTTATCTCTGTCTTTCATTAAATCATAACCACATATTTTTATTGATCCAGAAGAAGGAAAAATAAGGTTGTTTATACAGCGCATCGTTGTACTTTTTCCCGCACCATTAGGACCTATAAAACCAATAATTTCTTTTTTCATAAATCGTTAAATTAATATCTTTAAGAACATGATGGTTTTAAAATATTTATTTAACCCTTTTATTTCCAAAACTTTCTCCACTTTCCATCACTCCTTTGTTATATATTATAATATTTTTAATAAGAATTATAGTTTAACTTATGGAATTATGCATCTTGATTATTCCCTTTATTAGTATCTCTACTAACTGAATTTCTTAATTTAATTCTTTTCAATCCAATCGAAGCATATAAAAAATGCAAGTCATCATCAATAACTTACATCTCTATAATATAGATTTGATTTTTTTATCTTCTTTGCACAGAACAATAGATGTAACTTTCGAATTTTTATCTAAACTTCCTACATATAAAGATCAACATTACATGTATGTAAGGATTCTGCTTATTTTACAATATTATTTTATTACAATCCAATTTCCTTTTCGGTTTGAGCCAATTCTTTCAATGACTTTTTTCTTTTGCAATGATATAAATGCTCGTTCTATCGTTCTTTTTGTTACACCAATCTTTGAAGCTAATTCATCTGCCGTATACTCTGAATCTTCAATCAATAAAGAAATGACCTTCTTCTCCGTTTTGTTCAACGAAATATTGCCGACATTATTGCCGACATTATTACCGACATTTTCACTTTTGATTTTGTCCAAAACGACATCATCAAACGGAATTGTACAACGAATGTAGTTGTTTTCAATCTCAAAACTTCTTCTCCATATTTTTTTCACGATGGTTGGAATTCCATGCCCAGTGTGTTCTGTAAGACCCATATTTAAGAAAATTCGCATGAGTGTAGCATTCCTTGGTTTACTGATTCCATCAAAGAATTGCTTCTTTGTCATTCCGCTTGGTAAACCACCATGAGATAAAATTTCTAAGCGATTGTCAAACATAGAAATTTGTGGCTCTGTAATTGTCCAATCATTATGAACTAATGCGTTCAAAATTGCTTCATTCACACAGTCATAATCAAATAAATAGGTATCTTGTCTTGGTCTCACCGTTGTATCAGAGACACAAATGTTTTCTGCTTGAAGTCTGTTCTTTATCTTTTCATAAGAAGTGATAATACATCTATATCCATAATCGCTTCTTTCAGAAATTGCAGCCTTATCATTTCCTTTAAACTTCACAAATATCAAAGGAATGTTGTTTTTATCTGCCAATAATTCCGCCAAAAGATTATATTCACCATTTTGATTTTTTTAAATTCAAGTTAGCTTCAAAGTTACTGTCATCTAAGTGATAATCTTTTTCGCTGTAATAAATCTTTAATTCTTTAAATGACAAGTCGGACATAGTTGCTCGTTTCTTAAGCATATACTCTGAATCGACAAATTTATTTTCATATCGAATGCGAATTTGTTCCAGTGTCATTTCTCGACAAGTTGTTCCGACTCTGATTGTACAACCAACAGAAGAAAAAGCCATATTTCTTCTGACAATAAATATGTTTGACTCCTTTTGATACATTAACAACAATCAATGTTTTTCCATCTTCAAATCGTATTTCTGAATTCACTTCATCTTGTGGATTTGGTTCAATTTGTGTAGTAATAATATCAGATATTTTCCTGAAGGTTTCATCAATTTTATCAACACCGACAATAGTCCCATCATCTTTAACACCGATGACAATTGTTCCACCGGAAGCATTTAAGAATGAAACTATTTCCTTGCAGATGATATCAGTATATTTTTCTTTTAGTTCTAAAGTTTCTGATTCAATATATTTTGGCATTTCACTTCACCTCAAGTTGTATCATACATATTATACCGACAAAAGTCAATTATATACCGACATTCAAACCGACATTGTATAAAACGGATTTATTATCCATATATTCATTAAATGTATAAATATTTTCTGCTCCTACAATATCGGTAAGAAAGTTTCTAAAAGCAGAATTAAGCGGTATTGAAACAAATAAAAAGTCTTTTTTCTTCGGTCTCGAACAACATACGTAAAACAAATTTCTATTTCGTTCATATGACGCCTCTTTACCTACTGGTATTGGAACTTTCCCGTTATCATAGGTGCATAAGTCTCAAATTGGTATTGGTTCCATCCTTTACTAATAACAAAGACAACATTATCGTATTCTTCGCCTTTAACACCATGTTCTGTCGAAAACTCTGCTTCAGGGTATAAAAATTCAATTGCAGCCCTAAATTGACTGTAATCCAAATCTAAAACTTCACGGATTGTTGCATTCAATCCGTAGATAGTGTCAGGGGCATCGAAATATAGATGGTAGTATCCATCAACCAATGACGGAATAGGAACTAACTTTGACTCTACAATAGTATTGATAACATCAATAGCTTTCCCATCACGAGCTTTCTTGAGCTGTAATTCAAACTCTTTTCCATTTTGTTTTCTCAGATTTTTTTGTGATAGGATAGCGTCTAATTCCTAGTGTATCAAACAGAAGCTGCATATTCAATGTACTTAACGCTTCATATATCGGTTCAACGGTATTCATGAAGAATAGTAAAAAATGGGTCTTGTTTATCTCGAAGTCCATCATCAATAATAGCTAATAGGCGCTCATATCCTTGCTGGGTAGCAAGAACTTTATGTGTTATCATCAAAATCTTGATATTTTCCTCTTTCGGCACATTTTTTCTTGATACACTCTGACAATTGATACAGTCTGGATTTTAGTTCTTCTGGCGGAAGATCATCTTTGAATGTACGATCCGACCTACGAACCCCGGGATAATCATCACAAGTAACAACAACAACTTCACCCTCAAAATTATCTATTGCAGACTGTTGCGGCAAATCTGGACGGATGTCATTTAAAAGTTTCACAATTCTGGGAGCAGATCTAAAGTTTGAACCTTTTTGATTTTCTCAAGATTGCTGTGTTCAATCGCGCCACAAGCATTATTAGTTTGATAAATAGTTTGCCACGCATCTCCAAAAAGCCAAATTGTGGTCCCACTCCTTTAGCGATGAAGAAATTTATAAATCGGTCGACAATTGGTTTATACGAGTCTTGATATTCATCAATCAAGATTAGTGGAAAGCTATCAGAAAAGACACGTCGAAATTTAGCATCCAATGAATAATCAACTACGAATTCTATCGAAATCGTTTCAACATCTTTATAAAGATCCTCATAGCTCAATTTTTTCTCCATAAACTGCAAAACAGGTTATGGAGATTCTCTCGTTTTGGCAAAGGATAATCATTATAGGAAAAGGCTTTTCCTTCTAACACAGTATTGATGCAACTATTACAAGAAGTCTTTGCGGTATTATTACGACCAACGATTAGAGTTGTTTTTGCATCAACATCCAATTCTGCATCAATAAGTAATCTATAGTTTTTAATCTTTATTTTATTATTTTAGATAATTGCATTTTAACCATCCTTTCACTAATTTTTTGAACTTTAACAGTATTCCATCGGCCTAATCTTTTCTTTCGAAAAATCAATTTCATCTTCTGATAACTTGTATTTATATACTATTGCTTACCTATCACTAAAATAGACTTACTCTATTCAATATTTAATTATTAATAGAATCCTAAACTTAAACATTTTCAAATACTAGTTTCGAAAAGTTAACTTTAGTAGTCAAATATTAAATCATTTGAAAATGCCTAAACGCATCTTTTATTGCTTCTTCTTTCTCTACTGGACAAATTGGCTGATTTAAATCCACATTTTCGGTTTATTATAATTTTCTCTTTCTTTAATTCCACACTTTTCTTTTACTTGTGCTATATATAGACTTGATACCTTAAATCCATATTTATCAAAAACATATTGTTTAATATTACTGTAAGTGGATTTACATTCTGAAGATGTCAATTCTATTTCTTCTGCATGTAATTCAATTTTGATATGTTGTTTTGTCTTAAGTTTGGAAAGTAAAGCGATTGTCTCAACATGTGTTGAATGTATAAAATTGGGAGTAGAAAGCCATAATTCTCCCACTCTGAAAACCATTTTTTTAACTTATAATATATACCATTTATGCCAAATTGCTATAATCAACCGAAAGATTTCTCATATTTTAATGTCTTCTTATAAATTTATAACCAGAAAATGTATCATATCATTTAAAGTGTGCTATAATATACATGCAAAGGGTTGGTAACAGCCAAAGAAAAGCAGGAGTTGGTAGCTCCTGTTTTTTTACGTATCACCACCTAGAAGTAGTTAGACTACTTCTTTAACTCCTTAACTATCATATAGAGCATTACCATAGTAATGATAACATTTATATCTATATTCATTCGCAAAGGGCTGGCAGTGATACATCAGGTTAGTATTTTCCAAGGATAAATATCTCCCATTTGTAATTATACTATACAGCTATATTAACATTGTAATCATATTAGAATATTTATCTAATTTTTATATCATAAAAGTATTTTTCATTATGAAATTCATCACAATTTCTTAATGTCTTGATTATGATCTCTGTATAAACAAGATATCCTCTTAGAACTCCTTCAAGTTGTCTAGGTGTAAAGACGTTCTGGTCTGATCCGTATGTACGGGTAATGAATACCTGTAAAGAGTTTTTCATCCCTGCTAATTTCATTTCTACATCCTCTAACATACCTTTTCACGAACACCTTTTTCTTTGTTTTCCATCAAAAAAGCCTGACTTCGTGAAAATCAGGTAAAATAATCAATTATTACCAGTTGTATCCCATTTTTCTGGAGTTCAAAATCAGACTATGGAAAATTGTCTAAAACGCTTTATTTATCAGGTTAATTGTTTTTACAAGCTATACTACATTTTCTATGTGACTCGAATGCGCAAAAGAGATATTGATTTTGCATGATAATCCCTTGTTGAAATCTGCATTTTTAAAAATCCAGATATACAAAGTATTTATTTCTTTGGCTTTTTCTCTAATTCTAACAGATATTTATCAAAATCAGACATAAACAATCTATCCTGCACAATTCGATATTTTTTCAAATTCTGATTCCGCTTTTTTCCTTTGCAATTTCTGTCGTGATTTTTCCTGCGTTTTGAAGAACTTCTCTATCATCAGCCATCAAAAATAAATCTAATCGTTTGGACCAATCTTCCATTGTCATAGGAATGTGTCTTTCCGCACGGTCTTCGGCTAAATCAAGATATGCAGATACAATACGCTCTAAAGAACGCATTTCCTTTTCACTCAAATAATTTTTTCAATACTGACATCACTTTTTACAATTTTACCTTCCGGTGCAGATGCCCATGTCGTTAAGCCCATATGTGGCTTGTCTGCATCCGCTCGTTCATAAATCAGCTCCGCTGCTGTATGTCCATGAACTGCATAGTGCATCTTATTTTTGCACTTTTAGCAAAAAAATCTTTTGTTGTTTTTGCTGTACGATCATAATCAAGTGCTGTAGCATATATATCTGTTATTTTCTGATAAAACCTACGTTCGGACAAACGAATTTCACGTATCTGCTCAAGCAAACGGTCAAAATATTCTGTTGTGAGCACCGAGCCACCGTTTTTCAGGCGTTCATCATCCATGACCCATCCCTTGATGGTGTAGTCCTTCACAATACCATTGGCCCATTTGCGGAACTGTACAGCTCGCTCATTGTTTACTTTGAACCCAACAGCAATAATCATTTGAAGATTATAATGCTTTGTATCACGAGTCACTTGACGAGAACCTTCCGTTTGAACTATTCGGAAATTCCGAATAGTTCCAGCCCTCTTCTAATTCGCTGTCTGCAAAAATTTTTTAATATGTTCATTAATCGTCGGTAAACCAACGTCGTACAATGTGGACATCATCTTTTGTGTCAACCAGATATTTTCATCTTCATAACGCATTTCAAGACTGTCTTTCTGATTCCCGACAGATGCAACATAAGTCAAATATTCAGCTGCACTAGAACGTATTTTTACTTGGCTTTCCTTTTTCCCAAATCGAACACCTCCGTATCTAGCAAAACAATCATATTCTTTAAAACAATTCAATTATGTCTCTACTAAAACAAAACTTTTTACTGTGTTCAGTATACTAAAGATCACATTACTTTTCTATACAGATTAAATGATAACTATTCTCTTAATATTAAAGATATCTTTCATTAATTTTCACGAACACTTATTACTGCTGATTTCATAAAAAGCCTGACTTATTTCTAAAATCAGGCAAAATTATCAGTTATCTCATTTTCTAGAGTTTAAAAATTAGACTATGGAAAAGTGTCTAAAAGCGCTTTATTTATCAGGTTATTTGTTTTTATAAGCTGTGCTACATTTTTCTATGTGGTGACTAAATGGGAACATATCAACAGGCTGTACCTTTATACAATGATATCCACTATCTTCTAAAATACGAAGATCTCTTGCCAGTGTAGCTGGATCACAAGATACATAAACAATTCTTTGTGGTGACATTTTCACAATACTGTCAAGTGTTATCTGATCACATCCTTTTCTTGGAGGATCAACCACAATAATATCTGGTTTCATATTTTCTTCACTTAATTTTTTCGCATAAGAAGCCGCATCGCTGCATACAAACTCAATATTAGAAATGCCATTGTTTAATGCATTTTCTTTCGCATTTTTATTGCCTGCTCCACAATTTCAATTCAATCACTTTTTAGCTTTCTGAGCTAAAAACATACTGATTGTTCCTACACCACAATACATATCCAATATCGTTTCATTTCCTTTTATTTCACAGAATTCTAAAGCTTTTCCATATAGTACTTCTGTTTGAACAGGATTTACCTGATAAAAGGATTTAGAAGAAATATGGAATTTTAAACCATGAATCGTATCTGTAATAAAGGATTGCCCTATATAACACTTCTTCTTCCTTACCTAAAATAACATTATCTTCTCTTGTATTTAAATTCAATACAATACTTTTTAACAAATGGCAAACGATCTACCAGTTCTTTTACCATATCTTCTTTATGTGGAAAGTTTTTCTTGCGAGTAATCCATACAACCATTACTTCTCCTGTATGAAATCCATCTTTAATTAACAAATGACGAAAAACGGATGCATTTTTCATAACTAACTAATAACTCTTTCATAACAGCAAGAACGGTATTGATACGTTCACTTTGAATCAAGCAGGTATTCATATCAATAATTTCATTTGAATTGATACGATAAAAACCAGTCTGTACAATATTATTTTTTAATCCAACAGGAATCTGTCCTTTGTTACGATAGTATAACTGATGTTCCATTCCCAAAACATCTTCTACTTTTTAAATCCAGTTTCGCAATACGATCGATAACATCCTGTACTTTCTGTTTTTTATAACGCAGCTGCTCTTTATATGACATATGCTGCAGCTGACATCCTCCGCATTGTTTTGCGAGTGGACAAACAGGTTTTACGTTCTGCACTTGTTTTATGTAAGTTTAATAAACGAGCATAACCATAGCTTTTCTTTACCATAGTTATGACCAGTTCACCTTCTTCATTTTCCAGCATGCCTTTCTACAAACAATGGAAATCCATCAATTTTTACGACCCCATGACCATCTTTGGTGTAACCGCAGCATATTCCATTCACATGTTCATTCTTTTCATATTCCCACTCCTTAAAAAGGGCATACGCCCTTTCTTCTTTATTTTGATTGTCCTGCTTCTTTCTCAGCTCTTTTTGCTGCTTCAACAATGCATTTGCATCCTCTTTGCTGCGAGCAGAACTTAGAGTATCGGTTACTGCTTTCTTACTGGAAGCATTTTTAATTTTTCTTTATATACCCATCCATCTGTAGAATCATCATCTTTTGGAATAAAGTTATATACATGAATATCCAAATCATACATTTTAACATCATCTTTATTTGTAAAATATGTTTCTACAGGAAGAGTCTGCGTAGTTTTTTATAAGCATCGTTTAGTACGCTGTCTACATCGCTTTTTCCACATGTATCTTGTAAATCAATTGTTATACGTAATGTCGCACTTGTCAAATTAATTTCTACATTCTCGGCTTTATCATATTTTAAACTTGATTTTACCTGATCAATTTGATTTTGCTCAATTTTTTCCACAAGAGCATTATCAAAACGATTACCAACAGTTGGCTTTCCTTTATTTTCTTTTGTTGAGAAATAAATATATCAAGCATTAACAAGGGAATTAAAATAACTACAGTCGCAACAATATAAAGAATATTGCTCTTTGTATTTTTTTGTTTCACCTGTTTGCTTTTTTTTTATTACTTTTTTGCCATTTTATCACCTCTGATGGTATTCATTGTACTAAATTTTATCTTAAATTTCTATCTTTTCTTAAGTTCTTCTTGAATAAGTTTATTTGTCATTGCAGGATTTGCCTGTCCTTTGCTGGCTTTCATAACCTGCCCAACAAGGAATCCAACAGCACGATCTTTTTCCATTTTTAAAATCTTCAATGGACTGTGGATTGTTATCTAAAACCGTATTGATCATCGCAAGAAGTTCACTTGCATCACTCATCTGTTTCATGCCTTTTTCTTCTACGACTTTCTTTGGATCTTTTCCTTTCATAATTTCTTCAAACACAACTTTTGCCTGTTTTCCACTGATTTCCTGCGCCTCTACCATGTTGATCATATCCGCAAGATATTCTGCTTTACAAGGATTATCTGCTGGTTTGATATTTGCTTTGTTTAAAGCTGCAGAAAGCTCTACAATTACCCAGTTAGCTGCTTTCTTATACGCTTTTGTATGCTTGATAACTTCATCATAGAAATCAGAAAGTTCTCTGTTAGAAACAAGTACATCTGCATCATATGCACTTAATTCGTTTTGTCCCATATAACGAGCTTTTCTTTCATCAGGAAGTTCTTCCATATTTTCCTGAATTTCAGAAATCCATTCATCACTTAAACGAATTGGCGTAATATTAGGTTCTGGGAAAAATTTATAGTCTACATTTCCTTCTTTTTTACGCATCAAAATGGTAGTTTTCTGTGTTTCATCATAACGGCGAGTAGCCTGTTCAACTTTTTCTCCATTTTCTACCAGCTGAATCTGTCGTTCTACTTCCGCATCAATTGCTTTTTGTACATTGGAAATAGAGTTTAGATTTTTCACTTCTGTTTTTGTACCAAAAGCTGTACTTCCAACTGGTCGAATGGAAACATTGACATCACAGCGCATGCTTCCTTCTTCCATTTTAACATCGCTGACTCCTAAATAGTACAATAAAGTTCTTAACTTTTCGACATAAGCAGCAGCCTCACTTCCACTTCGCATATCCGCTTCACTTACGATTTCTACAAGCGGTGTACCTGCGCGGTTAAAATCAATCAAAGTCCCTGCATCACTATGGAACTGTTTTGCTGTATCTTCTTCCATGTGAATTCGATTGATACGAATATCTTTCTTGCCATCTTCTGTTTCAATTGTTATGCATCCATTTCTTCCAATTGGATGAAATTGCTGCGTAATCTGAAATCCCTTTGGAAGATCGGAATAATAATAATTTTACGATCAAATTTCACAAGTGGATCAATTTCACAACGCAAAGCTGTTGCGGCTTTTACAGCTAAACGAACAGCTTCTTTGTTAACACAAGGAAGTGTTCCAGGATGTCCTAAATCTACCTCATTTACACATGTATTTGCCACTTCTCCAAAAGCTACCGGTGCTGAGGAGAACATTTTGTTTTTGTTTTTAATTCACAGTGAATTTCAATTCCTATTACGGTTTCGTATTTCATGCGTCTACCTCCACATCGTTTCCTTTTAATCCTGTTTCTTCTTCAATTGCTTTTGCGATATTAAACATTGTCTGTTCATCAAATGCTTTTGCACTGATATTTTACCGCAATTGGCATACCTTCCACAAATCCACATGGCAGCGTCATACTTGATTTCCAGAGAAGTTTCCATAACCATATGGTTTTCCGCAACTGTAATATCTTTACTTAAATGCTCATCTTCACTTGCATCGCTATATGGTGCAATACTAGGTGCAGCATTGGCAATTATCACATCATAACTGCTTAATACTTTATTCATTTCTTCCACAATTAAGCGACGCACTTTCTGTGCTTTACGGAATACTTTTCTTGATTTTCTTCATATAAAGAATAACTTCCGATGACAAAACGCTTACGAACATAAGAACATAATCCTTTGTTCTGGAATTGATCATTACATCTTCTACGCTTTCTCCATCTTCTCTCATACCAAAACGAATACCATCTAAGTTTGAATGATTTGCGGTAGCCTCGGCATTCGCAATAATATAGTAAACCGGCAAAATTGCATGCATCAAAGTTTCATCTAAATAGACTTTTCTACAATTGCGCCTCTTTCCTCTAATTTTTCATTAATGCATCAAAATTTTCTTTCATTTCTGCATTTTGAATTGCATCCTGCACATTTCCAAATACCGCAATACGTTTTCCTTTGATGTCACTGTTTAGATTTTTAGAATATGCTTCTACCTCTTTATAAGAGCTTGTCATGTCACGATCATCTCTTCCAGCCAGCACTTCCAATGCTAAAGCTGCATCCTCTACCGCACTTGTAAAGTATCCAACATGATCAAGGCTGCTTGCATATGGAATGATACCATAACGAGAAATTCTTCCATATGTCGGTTTTACACCGATAACACCATTATATGCAGCTGGTTTTCGTACACTGTCTCCTGTATCTGTACCAATCGCAAAAGGTACGATTCCTTCTGCTACAAGTACTGCACTACCTCCAGAACTTCCCCTGAAATACGGCGAACATCCCAAGGATTATTTACTTTTCCAGTATGCGCATTTTTATTTGTACCACCCATACCTAATTCATCCATGCTTGCTTTTCGCAATGACAACAGCTCCAGCTTCACGCAGTTTATCTACGATATGTGCATCATAAACAGGCACATAGTTATCTAAAATTCGAGAACTTGCTGTTGTACGAATTCCTTTTGTATTCACATTGTCTTTTAAAACAATTGGCATACCATATAGTGGCGCTTTTTCATCCACATCTTTTAATGCTTCGATCTGTTCTTTAGGATCTATAAAAGTAACAACTGCATTTAATTTATCCTGGGATGCCTTTTGCTTTTTCAAACGCTTGGTTTATACGTTCTTCTACGCTCTGTTTTCTTGCTTTTTCAAAAATCCATCTTACTTCACCACCTTAGGTACATGTACATGACCTGCTTTTTGCAGATTTTACATTGCTTAATGCTGCTTCCTGAGAAATGACATTTTCTACTTTGTCTTCTCTTAAAAATACAGTTTCTGCTTCAAATGGGTAAATCATTTTCTTCTACATTTTCTGTATCAATTTTATCTAGCACCTCGATCTGTTCCAAAAAGTTCCTTGAATTCTTCCTGCAGTTCACAAGCTTCTTCATCACTTAAATCGAACATGATATCGTGTGCCAGTTTCTTAAAGTACTCTGCACTATATTGTTCCATACCTATTCTTCCTTTCTTTTATAAAATCACAGCGGATACTTCACTGCTTCCTTTATTTCTGAAACAACCGCAAGCAATTCATTATTGTTGTTTATAGTCACTTTCACACCATAATTTTTTCCATCAAACATTGACATTGATGTATTTACCATTTGTACAACGGCATATGCCTCTGCATAACTTTTCGCATTGATGGACACTTCCATGGATAAAGAATCAAGTTTTTTATCTGTAAAATGACCTTCCCCAATAATGGATGTTGCATCCGGTAAAACATTTAATATATTTTTCTTTAATTTTGAAAAATTGTCGCTACGCTTCCATCTAGCTCGGAAGCGTTTTTACTTGGAAATAACGCCCACTCTTCTGAAATGGATTTAAATTCCCCTACAGTTTTCGATTCAAAGTATGCTTCATCCAGAAAAACTCCAGGAAGAGAATTGTTTACTCCACCCTCTTTATATAATACCACATAAATCGGTGTTTTCTGCCCAATTTCTGGATGTGTTTTTCTTAAGTAACTCACAATTTTTCTAGCAGCATCTTCCCCCATATGTTTTTAACATTTCATCTGTTATAATATCGGGATTTTCACTATTCCAATTTTACTATTTAAAACAAGCGCTAAAGAAATTCCTTCTAGATCATTGAGCGATACCAGTCCATCTCAAAATATCTAATAAAACTACATCGGAAGAAGTAATTTCTTTTTTTCTCCGGCATCCGTTTTAAACCTAGATCCAACTTTGGGATTCATTCCATTAGGATTGGTTTCGCTCGTACGTCCTAATAACCCTTCTCCATCACTTGTCGCATCAAGTGCACTGTATGTTAAAAACTGTCCTTCACGATATACATATGTATCAGGATCAAAATGTTTTTGCTTAACTCCATTAAGCCTTTGCCAACCGTAAAAGTTTCTGTTTGATTTGTACTTAAAATTGCATGAGAATGGCGAGAGAGCTGTACTTGCTTCATAAGGCAACAATGCCGCATAATCCCTTCTGAGACTGCTTTGGTTTCTTCCAGATTTGTCGATTGTTTCTTTGTATCATCCTTGCAGCCACTCATTGCCACTACAAGAAAAACAGCCATAATACTCGCTAATATTTTTTTTTCATGATGCTTTCACCTCCTGTAAAAGGTTTCTTCATCCATTACCTCTACACCTAAATCTCTTGCCTTAGTAAAGGCTTACTGCCGGCAGCTTCTCCATACACTACAAATCCGTTTTCTTAGAAACAGAACCACTGACATTTGCTCTAAAGACTCCAACATTGCTTTTGCTTCATTTCGTGTCATCTGTGTAAGTGTTCCAGTTAATACAACTGTTTTTCCAGTAAAGAAACTTTCCTTAATTTCTTCTTTTTCACTGTCCATACGAAGTCCAAAAGCTTTTAAATGGTCAATAAGTTCCATATTTTCTCTTCTCTAAAAAATGCAACGATACTATCCGCCGTAATTTCTCCAATATCTTTAATCGCAACGAAAGCATCACGATCAGCTGCCATCAATGCATCCATCGTCAGAAATGTTTTGCTAAAACCTTAGCAGCTTTTTACCAACCTGACGAATTCCTAATCCATAAATCAAGTCCTCAAGAGGATTCTCTTTACTTTTTTCAATCGCATCAATCATTTTCATAAAGGATTTTTCTTTAAATCCTTCCATACTTAAAATTTCTTCTTCATGATCTTTTAAACGATAAATATCTTCTATCGTATTTAATAATCCTTCCTTGTGAAAAAATTCAATCTTTTTATCTCCTAAAGTATCGATATTCATCGCATCTCTGCCTGCAAAATGAATCATACTTTCCACAACACGAGCTGGGCAATCCTGATTAATACAGTAATGTGCCGCTTCATTTGAAGTCGAACCAGCGCTCCTGAGCAGATTGGACATTGTGTTGAAAATGATAAATTCCTTGCGTTCCATCTTTTTTCTACCAAAGGACGAACAACTTCCGGAATAATATCTCCAGCTTTGCGTATCACAACATCATCATGAATACGAATATCTTTTTCTTTGATCATATCTTCATTATGAAGCTGTGCCGCAGATACTGTTGTTCCTGCTACACGAACCGGTTCCAGCACTGCATTCGGTGTAACACGCCCTGTTCTACCTACCGTTACCACAATATCTAAAAGCTTGGTAACAACTTCTTCTGCAGGAAATTTATAGGCAATGGCATAACGAGGAGCTTTTATTGTGGTTCCTAAAACATTCCATGAAGAAAGTTCATTTTACTTTAAGAACCATACCATCAATTTCATAAGGAAGCTCTTCTCTTTTTTCCTGAATTTCCTGTATAAACTGCCATGCTTCTTCTATTGTCTTGCATACCTTACGCAATGGATTTACCTTGATATGCCATTTCTCTAAAGTTTCCAGTGCTTCTTCATGCGTCTGTATGCCGAAAGATGCTGCATCTTCTAAATAATATAAGAACGCATCCAGCTTTCTTTGGGCAGCTATTTTACTGTCTAACTGACGAATACTTCCTGCAGCCGCATTTCGTGGATTTGCAAACAATTCTTCACCATTTTCTTCTCGTTTTGTATTCAGCTCTTCAAAACTTTTTTCGGCATGTACACTTCTCCACGTACTTCCACTTCCCTTGTGCATCAATATGCATAGGAATAGAAGGAATCGTACGCACATTGTTTGTAACATCTTCTCCGACAAGTCCATCCCCACGTGTAACAGCCTGATGAAAGCGTCCATCTATGTAATGCAGAGAAATTGCCAGACCATCCATTTTCAATTCAACCACATAACTGGCATCTGGTTTAACAGCACGCACTCTTTCATCAAACGCCTGTAAATCTTCTAAATTAAACGCATTTCCTAAAGATAACATACGATTTTTATGTTCAACTTTTGTAAAAGCATCCAAAAACTACACCACCTACACGCTGTGTAATGGAGTTAGGATCTTTATATTCTGGATTTGCATCCTCTAAGGCAACAAGTTCCTGATAATAGCGAGCATATTCCTGATCAAGAAACACTTGGCTGATCTAAAACATAATATTCATATGCAAAGGCATCCAATTTTCTACGTAATTCTAATATTCGATTTTTAACGTCCATCATGCCCTCCTATTTTTTCTTTAATGCCGGATGATCGATCATAATTTTACGAATTCCAAATTTTTTATCAAAGGCAATCGTAGCCAGTTTATCTTCCAGCTTAATAACCACACCATCACCAAATACATCATGCGTAATTAAATCCCCTTTTCGAATCTTTCCTTTTTTTTTACAGGTTTATTTTCTGCCTGTGTGTTTTTTGTTTCAAAAGAGGAATGCATGGAAAGAAAATCGTTTCCATTAAAGGTATCTGTATCACTTGTAAAAGTGTTTCGTGGTTTAGCACCAACTTCTTCTATGTATTCTTCTGGTATTTCTTTTACAAAACGTGAAGAGGTTTTACTTTATCCAATACAAAACTATAACCATAAGAATCTGATAAAAACAAGCGTTTCTTTGCACGTGTAAAGGCAACATAAGCAAGTCGTCTTTCTTCTTCCAGTGTTTGTGCTCCCCCTTCCGCAATACTGCGCTCACTTGGGAACACCCCTTCACATAAGTTGTATACAAACACATGATCAAACTCCAGACCTTTTGCGGCATGAATGGTCATCAGCTGTACACAATCCCTTTGAGAAGTATCTTCTTTATCTGTATACAAAGAAATCTCCTGCAAGTATTCTTGTAAAGTTCCTTCTGGATATGCCTCTACATAATCTGATATATCACTGATAAGTTCCTTGATATTTTCCAATCGCTCAATTTCCTTATCTTCTCTTAGCATATGTAAATATCCGCTTTCTTCTAAAAGCTGTTCCAAAAGCTGATCGATGGAAATCTTATCCACCTGTGCTCTATATTTTTCAATAAGCTGTACAAAAGCCTGCAAGCTTGTTTTCGCTTTTCCTTTTCCAATCTCATAATTTTTAATGATTTCATACATATTGGTATCATCATGCTCTGCCTGTGTTTCAATAAGTTCCATTGTCTTATTTCCGATTCCACGCTTTGGCAAATTAATGATACGTTTGATCGCAAGATTTTTATACAATTCTTTTTGGATCTTCTGGATTTGAAGGTGTCAATAAACGAAGATAACTTAAAGAATCCTTGATTTCTGCACGATCATAGAAACGAATTCCTCCATAAATACGATAAGGAATACGAAAATCCAGCAGGCATTTTTCCAACCCTCTTGATAAATAATTGGAACGATACAAAACCGCAATATCTCCATAAGAAATACCTTCCTGTGCGAGTGTGCGAATCTTGCTAACGACCCATAAAGGTTCATTCGCATCATCCATTGCGGAAAAATGAACAATTTTATGTTCCCCTTTTCTTTCCGTAAACAATTCTTTATCAATACGATTTTTATTATTTTTTTATTAAAGCATTCGCTCCATTTAAAATTTGCTGTGTAGAGCGATAATTTTCATTTAAGATAACGGTTTTACTATCAGGAAAATCCTTTTCAAAATTCATGATGATATCAACCTGTGCACCACGCCATGTATAAATCGTCTGATCAGGATCTCCTACCACACATAAATAACTGCCATCTTTTTACCAGCATACGAATAATATCATACTGCAGCATATCCACATCTTGAAATTCATCTACATGGATAAAAAAGAAAATCTTCTCTGCCATTTTCTTCACATCTTCTTTTTTTTTAAAATCTTATGTGTATACAGCAATAAATCATCAAAATCCAAAGCATACATTTCTTTTCTTCGCTTTTCATAAAATGCATATACATCGGCCTTTAATTTGCTCTGCATCCCAAACCCCTGCACTTGCTTTTGCCATATCACAATCTACAAAGTTTGTTTTATTTCCGCTAATATAGGCAAGCATACTGCTGTAACTATATGCTTTCACATCGATATTCATCTGTTTATATGCATCTCGTAAAATACTTTTTGATCATCACCATCTAAAATCGTAAAGTTTCTAGGATATGCAATTTCTAATATATCTTCTCTTAATAAAACGCACAACCAAAAAGAGTGAATTGTGGATATTTGAACGGCCTTTCCTATATCCCCCAGCATACTTTCTACACGCTCTTTCATCTCTTTTGCGGCCTTATTTGTAAAATGTAATTGCCAGAATCTTATTCGGCAATACATGCAGATTCTTCTACCGGTATGCAATTCTGGTCGTTACCACACAGGTTTCCACTTCCGGCTCCCGCAATAATACGAAGATGAGAATCTACACACTGTGCAGCCTCTTTTTGCTGTTTATTCAATCCATCTAAAAACGACACAAAATCACCTCCGGTTTATTATACTATACTTTTAAGTTGTTTTCCTAATATATTACTAAAATTCAGAAATTTAAAATTGGCAGAATACAGGTTTTATACTATAATAAACAAGCAAAAAAGAAAGAAAAGAGTTGAAAATATGACAAATAAAAAACCAAAACGTTACTATACCAGAACCATTGATCTTATCTTTTTTATTTATTTTATTACTGGTTGGAATTTATATGCTATATAATGCACTGACGTTTTCCATTCTTCCCAAAAATGGATTCTTATAGGGGTTATCTTTTTCTGATGATTTATATCACATTATTTCTTCTTAGTCTTCGAAAGACAAAGCGATGGATCATCATAACCAAACGAATCTTTATCCTGGTTTATGTGTGCTTCTGTGTATTCCTGCCTTCTTTCTTCAAAAATCAAAACAGACATTAAACCAGATGTTTCAGATGGAAGAAAAAAAATATACAGAAATCAAGATCATTACCTCTAAAACAGCTCTATCGTCATTGGATGAACTTGCTTCTCATCGTGTTGGTTTCAAAAAGGAAGCGATATAGAAAACAGTGGATACGCTAAAACCGAAATCAAAAAATCAGCAGATATTCAAATGGTAGAAGAACTTGATTATACAACATTGATTTCACAAATGATGATAGGAAATATAGATGCTTTAGCTATTAGTGATAATTATTACGATATGTCTAAAAAACAATATTGATGGATTTGAAGATAATATTAAAACGATTGCGACTCTTAAAAGAAAAATCTAAAAACAGAAAAGAAACAAAAGATATTTCCAAAGAACCCTTTGTTGTGTATATAAGCGGTTTAGACAATATGGGTTCTCTGATCAACAAAAACAGAAGCGATACCAATATTTTACTTATTGTGAATCAAGAGCTAATCATATTGATATGGTGTCTTTGCCAAGAGATGGCTACATTCCAAATACAGCTTTGCATAATGAAAATGATAAGCTGGCACATACAGGAATGTATGGAATCAGTGCAAGTGTTTCCTCTATTGAAAACTTTTTTGGTATTCCTATTGATTATTATGCACGTGTAAGTTTTAATTCATTAATTGAAATCGTAGATGCAATGAACGGTATTGATGTAGATGTAGAAATCAGTTTCTGTGAACAGGATGAAAACAGAAGTTTTAAAAAAGAAGATTTGATTTGTCTTGAAAAGGGGAACAGACACTGAATGGAAAACAGGCGCTAGCATATTCTCGACATCGAAAACACCGGCTATGATAATCCGAGGAAGAGAGCGTGCACAGCGTCGCATCATTAATGCTATTATTGATAAATTAATAAGTCCTAATGCATTAACCTATGTGAATAGTCTGCTGGATATTGCCCCAGACTATGTATTTTACCGATATGCCAGCCTCTCAAATCGCAAAATTTATATCTTCAGAGTTAAACAATCCACAGCCATGGACAATTTCTTCGATATCAACTGACAATGGTGTTAACGATTCTCGCTTTACTGCCAGTATACCAAAGGAAGAAGGTACTTCCAGTGTCTATTTATTTTCAAAAGAAGATGTACAAGCTGTACATGATGCTTATGAAAGTGCCCTGCATCCATTAGAAATGAAAAATTTCAATTTAATATCAATACCATAGATGGAAATACATCAAATATAAATGATGATCAAACATTGTTTGGGATACAATGGCAATAACACCGCAATACTAGGGATGTAAACCTACATTCCTTTTTTTTTCTTAACGAATTTTCATAAAATAGCCATATATAAATAGATTTAAATAGTTTATAATAAATATAATTTATAAATGGAGTGTGTATATGAGAAAAGAAAAACGATTTTATATTATAGATATGATTTTAATGCTTCTTATGCTTGGAATTGGCATTGCTGCCTTTTATGTTGCCTATCTTTTGGACTTCTTCCTCAAAAAATGGATTACGATTGGAGCAGCACTAATTGGTGTTTTATGGCTTATTTTCTACTTTATCATTTTAAAAAAATGCCTTTATGGGTTCGTATTCTTCGAAGATGCTTTGTACATCTTCTTTGTGTTCTGCTTGGTTTTAGTGGCTATCTGCTGCATAAATCGCATCAAACTTTAAACAAGGTATCAGTACAACTATGAATAAGGACGGTACAATTTCTAAAAAGAACAAATTATATATCGTATCATTAAAAGAAAATAAATTTAATAATATTAATGATTTACAAAATTCTGCAATTGGTTTTCAAAATGGAAGTGATGTAGACAATGCCTCTTTCATGAAAGAAGAGCTAAGAAAAGATATTTCTACTTATAGTGAAACAGAAGCACTGGACTATACAACCCTGTTTACAGACCTTGAAAATAAAACGATTCAAGCTGTCGCAATATCTGACACTTATTATAATATTGCTTGTGCTAATCAGGAAGGATTACAAGACAAGCTCACTATCCTTGAAACCTATGAGCGAGAAATCAAAGAAACTAAAGTTCAAAAAGACATCACAAAAGAAACTTTCACCGTCTATGTGAGTGGCTTAGATAGTATGGGTTCTCCAGATCAGCAGACAAGAACAGATACAAATATCATCTTAATCGTAAATCCACGAGCAAACCATATTGATATGGTTTCTTTGCCAAGAGATGGCTATATGCCTAAACACTGCAGTCAATAATTTAAATGATAAATTTACACATACCGGTTTTATATGGAATTGACACAAGTATAGCATCTCTTGAAAACTTCTTTCAAATCCCTATCGATTACTATGCCCGCATCAGTTTTAATTCTCTTATTGAAATCGTAGATGCTCTAGGTGGCATTGATGTAGATGTGGAAATCAGTTTCTGTGAACAGGATGAAAACAGAAGCTTTAAAGAAGAAGATTTGATTTGCCTTGACAAAGGAGAACAGACATTAAATGGGAAACAGGCGCTAGCATATTCTCGACATCGAAAAACACCAGGCTATGATAATCCAGGGGAAGAGAACGTGCACAGCAGCGCATCATTAAAGCAATTATCAATAAATTAATGAATCCTGCAACCGCACTAACTTCCTTTAACGAATTAATGGAAATCGCTCCAAATTATGTTATGACCAATATGCCAACTTCCCAAATTACAAAATTTGTATCACATGAGCTGGAAAATATAAAACCATGGACCATCAGCTCTATTTCCAGTGACAATGGAACTTACAGTTATCAATACACTGCCAGTCAGGGAAATGAACAAAAATTCGATGTATATTTATACAATCAGGAAGAAGTACAATGGATATTAAATGCATATGATGGCGCAAGTCATCAGCTGGAAATGAAAACTTTAGTTTTGATTTGAATGATTTATATAAAAAACAGTCCTAAAGTAAATGATGATCCTACTATTGTATGGGATTATATGGCGAATGAACAATAGCATTAAAAAAACGTATCTATCTCGATACGTTTTTTTAATGGTTATCCAGTCCTTCCCCTATAATATAGAAACTAATGATGATATCCTCTTATTTTTTATGTTCCTTTATGATTTGTTTTATTTTTAATTCATATGGGGAGTCTTTCAAATCCTTTTGCGCACTTTTGTAAGTGTTCCATGGCTTTTTGGTGTATCTTTCTTATTTAAATACTGAAGACCTAATAAATAATGAAACATCCCTCTATCGATACCTTCACACTGTTTTACCTGTGCTTCCATATCATCAATGTATTCAATACTTTTATCAATTACAATAGCAGACATAATCTTACACTGTGTATATATTTCTTCATTTCCACATTTTTGAATACGCTGCAGCATTTCTTCTGTCTTTTGCTTATTCTTATCATCAATATAGAAGTAAAAAAGCTTTCAAACTGATATCGATATCCTGCTTTTTGCTCATACGCAACGTTAATATTAAATCAAACTGTTCTTTAATTTTCTTTTCATCTCCCATTAGAAAATATGCATTTAAACGCATGTATTCTCTGTTAAAGGGAGCATAAAAAAGTTTTGTCGTAAAAGAATCTAAACGCTTAAAAAACGTATCAAAATCCTGTTTCTGCATATCTTTTTTAATAATTTATTAAAGATATTGTTTTTCAAAAAGTACTACCTACAAAACTTACTACAATGATAAGCGTAAAGATAATCAAACCATCATTTCCAAGCTATACACCTTCCATTCTGTAGTAAATTGTACTATATCTTTAAAAAGTTTTTTCATCTCTTATTTAAAATTCCTTAAACAGAAGTGCATTACTTACAACAGATACAGAACTAAATGCCATAGCTGCACCTGCAAACACAGGTGATAAAAGAATATGGAAAATTGGATATAAAATACCAGCCCGCAACAGGTATTCCAATCGTATTATAGAAAAATGCCCAAAATAGATTTTGTTTAATATTACGCAAAACAGAATGAGATAAACGAAGTGCTGTTTCTACATCACGTATATCTTCTTTCATTAATACAATATCTGCACTCTCTATCGCAACATCGCTTCCACTTCCAATAGCAATTCCTACTTCACTTTGTGTTAAGGCAATTGCATCATTGATACCATCTCCTACCATTGCGACTTTCTTGCCAAGCTTTTGTAATCGTTTCACTTCTTCTGCTTTATCCTGTGGCAAAACTTCCGCTATAACATTCGTAATTCCTGCCTGTTTTGCAATTGCAGTTGCAGTTCTTGTATGATCTCCACTTATCATATATACTTCTTTTCCACTTTTTGTTATGCTTTCTACCACATCACGCACATGATCTTTTTATTTTATCCGCAATAGCTAACATGCCAATGACCTGCTGATCATAAGAAACCCATACAACACTTTTACCAGCTTCCCGGCATGCTTTCTCAGCTTCTAAATACATAGAAACATCAAGACCTTCTTCTTCCATCATACGTCGATTTCCCGCCATCAGTTTCTTTTCAGACAAATAGGCGTACACACCTTTTCCATTCACTGTTTGAATATTTGATAAAGATGGAGCCAATATATGTTCTTCCTCTGCTTTTTGTAAGATAGCAGTTGCAAGAGGGTGTACACTTCCCTGTTCCAAAGCTGCCGCATAAGCTAACACCTGTTGTTTATCCTGTGCAAATACATCGGTTACAAGCGGTTTTCCAATCGTAATGGTTCCTGTTTTATCAAAGACCACACAATCGATATGACTGGCTACTTCCAAGGCTTCTCCACTTTTAATAAAAATACCTAGCTGCGCTGCTTTTCCAGTTCCTACCATAATGGCAGTTGGTGTAGCCAGACCTAATGCACAAGGACAGGCAATGACTAGTACACTTACAAAAAATCGTTAAAGAGAAGGATACATCTTTTTTGTATAAAATACCATATAAGAGCTGATATAAATGCAATCCCCATCACAATTGGTACAAAATACATAGAAATGCGATCCGCAATTCTTGCGATTGGTGCTTTCTTGCTTTGTGCATCTTCCACCATACGAATAATTTTTGAAAGTGTCGTATCCTCATTATCAACACTGCAGCGCATCAACAATCTTCCATCAAGATTCATCGTTCCTTGATGTACTTCATCCTGTACTCCTTTTTTTTCACCGGCATGCTTTCACCACTCAGCATGCTCTCATCTACATTGCTTTCTCCTTCTACAACAATTCCATCAACGGCAATATGCTCTCCTGCTTTTTTACAACCAAAACATCGCCTACAACTACTTCATCTACAGAAATTTCCATTTTTTACCATTTTTAAATAAGGTAGCAGTCTTAGGACGAAGCTGTAATAACGCCTGAATGGCGCCTGTTGATTTTTTCTTAGAAATAGCCTCCAAATGTTTTCCAAACTGTACCAATGCGATAACCACACCAGCTCCTTCAAAATACAGAGAATGAACTGCATGCACATTTCCATTGGCAATTGAGAATAAGGAAAAAAACAGAATAAATATATGCACTTCCTGTACCTATCGCAACTAAAGTGTCCATATTCGCTGCCCCATGAAGTAAAGAGCGTATACCTCGATAATAAAATTTCCAGCCACTTATCGCAATGATCGTTGCTAGTACAAACTGAATAAATGCAAAATTAAAAGGGTTTGTTTTATAGGAAATAATATTCGGTAAAGGAAGTTCAAAACTTCCAAGCATATGTGACATACCGATATACAACAATAGAAAAGCAACGATCAAGGTTCCATAAATATGCACGTTTTCATAATCTTTTTTCTTTGTTTCTTCCTGCTGTTGTTCCTGATGAATTCGAGCATCAAATCCACCTTTTGAATCACTGAAAAAAATTTCTTCCAGCTTTATTTTCGTTTGATCATATTCTATTTCTGCCTGATTCAACAATAGATTTACGGATACATCTAAAATTCCTTCTGTTCTTTTTTAAAACTTTTTCAATACCAGCACTGCATGCTGCACACTGCATTCCTAAAATATCACATACCACTTTCTTATGATACGATACATCTTTTTTATCCTGCAGTTTCTCAAGCTCAAATCCGCCTTTGCTAACTGCTTCTTTCCAGGCATCAAAGTTCTCTTCTTCTGCCTGTATCAAAACTTCTTCCATTACTAGATTTACCTGTGCTGTTTCAATGCCTTCCTGCTTTTTTAATATTCTTTCTACTGCAGCAGAACATGCAGCACAATGCATGCCACTAACATGATACTTATATTCCATAATCAAACCTCCTATTTCATCAGTTTTCCTAAAACATCTTCGATTTCCTTTAATTTCTCTTCGCTGTCACCTTGTTGCATTGCCTGTTTTACACAACTGTGCAAATGTCCACTAAGGATATGAAGATTTGCTTTTTCTTTTAAAAGTGCTGTAGAAGCTAAGATCTGATTAGAAATATCAATACAATATCTTTCTTCTTCTATCATTTTTATAATACCTTCCAGCTGTCCCTTTGCTGTTTTTAAGTTTTTAATGCCTTTTCTTCTGGTGTCATTTTATACCTCCCCACCCCTATGGGTGTTACGCAATCATTATAATATTTGTTGTCTTCTATGTCAAATCATCTGCATAATATAAAAAAAGTGGTCAATCGAAAATCAACCACTTTCCTTTATATTCTTTTTACATTCTAGTAAAAACAGCTTATAAACTAATTGCTGCTTCTAATGCTACTTCCATCATTGCATTAAAAGAAGTCTGTCTTTCTTCTGCAGTTGTAGCTGCACTTGTTACTAATGAATCAGATATCGTCAATAAACATGCTGCATTTTTTCCTAATACTTTCGCATTGTGGAATAATGCAAAACTTTCCATTTCTACACATACACATCCATGTTTTGCATAAAATTCTTCATGTCCATCTACATTATCTTCATGATAGAATACATCGCTGGAATGAATTCTAGCACAAGTAACTTTTTTATTAACTCTTTCTGCTGCTTCTATGATTTTTTTTTATTCAAGTCTTCACTTGGATACATCACATCTCCATCAACATCTGCCTGTGCTTTCGCAAATGTTGATTCACCCATGCACCATCTGCAAGTACCAAATCAAATAAATCAAGTTTGTCTGTATAAGCTCCGGCACTACCAATACGAATGATATTTTCTACATCGTAAAATTTATACAATTCATAAGAATAAATACCAATACTTGGCATACCCATACCACTACCCATAACAGAAATTTTCTTTCCTTTATAAGTACCAGTATAACCAAACATATTTCTTACCGTATTAAACTGTACTGGATTTTCTAAATATGTTTCCGCAATATATTTTGCACGTAATGGATCCTCCCGCATTAAAACTGTTTTCGCAATATCACCTTTGTTTGCTGCATTATGTGGTGTTGACATAGTATTTTTCCTCCTTCATATACGAATACATTGTAATTATAACATAAACTAAAAAAAATTCTTATTCTTGTGTATTTTTTCTTATTAGCATACAATACTAACAAGAGGTGATACTATGAAAAGAAATGAAATTGATAAAGATTTGACATGGGATTTATCCAGTATGTTTCAAAGTCAGGAAGCATATGAAGAAGAATATCATAAAGTGCTTGCTTTATTAAACGAAGTTGCAAATCAAAAAGGACATATCGCAGATACAAAAGATATATACCTGCAGTTTATGTTAAAACTAGAAGATTTATATCGCCGTGTAGATAATGTATGTGTCTATGCACAAATGGCAACTGATGTTGACCCAGAAGATGAAGATGGGCAAAAAAATCTTTCTGCTTCTTCTTCCTTAATGCAGGCGGTTGCGGAAAAACTTTCTTTTTAGATTTAGAAATCATTCAAAAGAAAATATCATCGAACAGTATTTAAAAGAAAAGGACTGTGAAGACTTTACCTATCCAATGGAAGAAATATGGCGTACGATTCCCCATCGTCAAAGTGAAGAAATTGAAGATATCATGGCTCAATACAGTGGAATCACAAGAGTTCCAGAAGAGTCCTATTCTTCTTTTCGAATGGAATTTCAACCTGTTCACGTAGATGGAAAAGAAGAATTCTTAAACGGAGGAACATTAAACAAGTTTTTATTACACCCAGATGGCAATGTTCGAAAAGAGGCATTTCAAAACTATTTTCAAGAATATAAACGTTACCAAAATTTATTTATTAATTTATTAGGCGGGCATGCGAAAACACAGGTTGTAAATGCGAAATTAAGAAACTTCCCTTCTGTATTAGAAGCAAGCCTATTTGAAGATGGGGCAGATAAAAAGCTATATGACAAAGTTTTATATATGGCAAATGAAAAATATCATTCCTACCTGCATGAATATTTCTCTTTGCATAAAGAACTACTTCATTTAGACACACAGTATTATTACGATACCTTTTTACCTATGGTAAAAGATATTGATATAACCTATAGTATTGAGGAAAGCTTTTCTATTCTAAAAAAGCACTTGCTCCTCTTGGAGAAGATTATGTCGCTATGCTAGACACTGCACGTAAAGAAAGATGGATTGATTTTTACCTCATCCAGAAAAGAAGCGGTGCTTATTCCAGTGGAACGCATGACTCCAAACCATTTATCTTAACAAATTTTACCGGTTCTTATGACTCCTTAAGCACCCTTTGCTCATGAACTGGGACATTCTATGCATTCCTACTATTCACATAAGCACAATCGTCCGATTTTAAGCAGTTATCGTATTTTTTGTAGCAGAGGTTGCTTCTACTGTTAACGAATTATTATTAAATGAATATTTATTAAAAACAAATGATGATAAACAATATCAGGCATATTTACTAGACAGTCTTTTAACACAATTAATAGGGACATTATATCGTCAGCCAATGTATGCATTATTAGAAACAAAACTGCATGCATGGATCGAAGAAGGAAAACCAGTTTCTTCCAAAGACTTAACACAATATTTCCTTGATATTAATCATGATTACTTTGGAGAAAGTGTTGAAGTAGATGAACTGTATCGTTATGCATGTTATCATGTTCCTCATTTCTACTATAATTTCTATGTATATAAATATACATTAGAATGGCAGTTGCGATTAGTTTTGTAAAACAAATCTTAAATGGAAATGTAGAAACATATCGTACCTTCCTAACAAAAGGAGGAAGCGAAGCCCCAATTGATGAACTTGTTCATGCAGGTGTCGACCCAAGAAGTGATGATGTATACAACGATGCCTTTACTTACTTTAAAGAAATTCTTGATAAATTTAAAAGACTTATGAAATAAGATTCGCATAGAGTACTAGAAAAGCAGGAATACATCCTGCTTATATGTATATAGTATGTTTAATCTATGAACTAGATATCCTATTCCTAGTTCTTTTTTATCGGATATTTTATAAAACAGTCATAGAAGAAAGCAATCTTTTTTCTATGTTTTTGAAAATACCATATTCCTACAACATCTGCCAAAGCCCATCCAATTGGGACAGAAACCCATATTCCATTTACACCAAGTATAGGGAAAGCAGAGAGTGTATAAGCAAGCACAACACGACTTCCTAAAGAAAGAATTGTTAATACGATAGACATCATGGAACGTCCTAATCCACGATACAGTCCATATAACAAAAACAAAATTCCAATCCCTGCATAAAAAAGCCCCTTCTATATGTAAATAAGTTATACCAATTGATATAATCTCTATTTCTTCTGGTTTTACAAACAGCAACATAAGTTCTTTTCGCAAATAGACATACAACAATAGATGCTAAACAACAGAACAGTATAGAAGTTATAAAAGCAATTCTTATCCCCTTTAGGATTCTTTCTGGTTTTTCAGCACCGTAATTTTTGTGCTGCATATGTAGAAAATGCATTTCCAAAATCTTGTGCAGGCATATATGCAAAAGCATCAATTTTTACTACTACTGCAAAAGCAGCACTTACCGCAAATCCAAAACTATTCACTAGACCTTGTACCATCAATATACCAAAAGTTCATAATTGACTGCTGAATCGCAGTCAAAGTTGAATTCACAATTACCATATGCAATAGATTTTGATCATAAAACAGATGCTTTCTTGCAGGACAAAGTTCTTTTCCTTTTAAGAAAAAATATACCATAACGCCAATTGCAGAAACCACTTGTGCACTTACGGTAGCCCATGCTGCTCCTTTTACTCCCATATGAAAAACAAGAATAAAAACAAGATCTAAAACAATATTTAGAAATGCAGAAACACCAAGAAATACAAGAGGTATAAAAGTATTTCCAACACTACGTAAGATTGCAGAAAAAAAAATTATACAAAAACACAAATAGTATGCCTGAAAATATGATTGTTAAATATTCTTTCACATAAACGATTGCTTCTTTTGGAATCTGCATCCATACTACGATAGAATTTAATAACAAATACGATAATACCATAACAACAGCAGATACAAGAAAAATCAATACAAATGCATTTACAATACTAACTTTTACTTCCTCTTCCCTATTAGCACCATATAACTGTGAAAATACAACGCCACTTCCCATACACAGTCCTAAAATTACAGATGTCAATAAAACCATCAGTGCATAAGAGGAGCCTACAGCAGAAAGTGCCTGTGCTCCTATTGTTTGTCCTACAATTAACGTATCTACAACATTATACAGCTGCTGAAGTAAATTTCCAGCTATCATAGGCAAACTAAATAAAATCAAACCTTTTCCAATATTTCCTTCTGTTAATACTTGTTTCATACAATCCCCTATTTCATAGAACTTGATTATAGCACAACTTTCTATAATCTTAATCATAGGCACAAGAAAAATGATTCGAATATCATAAAAATTTTAATAAAATGTATATCAAAAGTTATAAAAGCAACAAAAATGAGCCAAGCCAAATGGTCAGACAAATCTACCTATTTCCAATTCAATTTTTCAAAATTTCAATTAAGTTTATCTCAACTATTTTTGAATATAAAACCGCATAAAGATACGTTTTGTATGCAAAGTCTAATACAGAAGAGTTTCAGTTAGTTTCTCAATCAAACCTTTCCTGTATATGCATTTTATTCTACTTCTTCTATAACGTACTAAAAATGAAACCTCTTCATGTGAATATACACAAAGAGGCTTCTGTATGTAATTCTAATGTAGAAGGATTCCTGTTAGTTCTTCTATTTCTTTCGTCGAATATCCTTTTTCTTTCATTTTCTCTGCTATTTCTATTGATTTGTTTTCTTCTCCTTTTGCTTCTCCTTCTTTATTTTTTCTTTTAGTTTTAATCTTTCAATTGCTTCTTCAGGTGCAAGGTTTTCTTCTCCTTCTTTTCTTACTCCCATCATGTTGATGAATCCATCTGTAATTTTTCGTGTCCATCTTTGTTCCCATCTCTTCGTTGCTTCACACATGTTGATTTTCTCCTCATCTTTATGTTCTTTTACATAGTTTAATATTTCTTCATTTTCCGTTATTGTTCCTACCAGTTCTGCTGTATCTCTTCCTACTTTTATATTCGCATAATACCTTTGCAGTTCTTCTACTTTATCACTGTATAAAAGCTGTATGATCTTTATGAAATTGAAGATATCCTGATTTTGAAATGTATTTGTGCAGGTTCCTATTTCCAGCAGCTTCATAGGATAGTCATTGAATCTTTTTTTCCATCCATTTCGGCATATCCACCATCATGTCTTTCAGACTTCTTGCCCCATCCCATGGTGCTTCTCCATAATATATGACTAGTGTGAATACTGGATGAATACGATCCTTTTTTCGCATTTTAGAAAGATATTCACTGTCTTTCCTGTTTCTTCCCGCATTTACAAACTGTCTGCATTCTGCTTCATAGGTCAAAGTATCATACATCATCACACGCAAAGGCATTGCATAATGGATACTGGATTGATTTTCAACCCCATAAATCACATATTCACAGTCTCCTGCAGATTTTCGGATAACATCTCTTACTCTTGCAAGGGGAATCTTCATCCCTGCGTATGGATATACAGCGATGAATCCGTATCAAGTTCTTCAAATCATCAGGTTTAACAACCTGTATGCCATTGTATATGCCTGTGTTAATTAAATCCGCAAAGCGATCATTATTTTTGAAATAAGATTTTAGTGCGATATCCTGTTTTCCCATATTCATCAGCTCCTCTTTTGATACTTCTTGATCGGATATAATATTGATGAAGGAAAGATAAGAGATATCCATCTTCATTATAAAATAAGAATATTGTTTGTCTATACCGATATCGTGATATATGGAAAGCATGTTTGGATACACTTTATCCTTTTCACTATACATATACGAAACCAATAGGTAAAAATACAAAAAAACATAGAAAAAAACATAAAAAAGTAGAAAAGCTTTGATATTTTATGGAACCAATCTTTATTAAAATCAAAACAGACATTCTATAAAGACTAAATTTTCATACTTTTGTTGTTCATCTTATCTTTCACCAAACATCTTTTAGATAAAAATAATCCCTACATTGGAAATCACTTACTGGGAAACTCAATCATATATAAAAAATGAGATTATCATTATTCTTTTCATACTATGTTTTCATTACAAATCCAAAATATAAATTAACTATAAACAATTCATAAAATACATGCAATCATAAAGAAGGAAATTATCCTCTGCTTTCAAAAAAAACTTGCAAAATGCAAGTTTAATAAGAGAACATTTCATAATACTCCATATCTTCTAATGGCGTAATATCTTCAATTGGATTATCATCCAAACGAAGTTCATATAAATGTTTTAATTTTTTTTAAAGGTGTAATATCTGTTACATAATTTCCTTTTTAATGTTAAAGAACTTAAATATTCCATATTTGATAATGGTTCTAAATCCATTACCCCATTATGATCTAAACGAAGGGAACTGACTTTTGTTAATTCTTTTAAAGGTGTAATATCTGTAATCACATTATCATATAAATCAACCGTGGAAAGATTTACCAAACCTTTTAAAGGATCTAAATTCGAAATATTGTTGTATGCTAAACCTAGACATTCTAAATTCTTCATATCTTTTAATACGGAAATATCTTTTACATCATTTTTCCCAATATCCATCGTATTCATATGTTCGCATCCCTTTAATATATCAATATTTTTTATAACATTGTTGTATACATTTAATTCCTCTAAATTCTTTGCATTTTTAAGAAATCAATATTTTTTAAATAACATCCACTTGCCTTAAAGTAACGTAAATGTTTCATATCTTTTAATATCTCTACATGTTCCAAACGATTTTCAGATACATCAAGCTTTTCTAGATTTGTTAACCCTTTTAAACAGCGAAGATCTTTTAAACCTCCCTGTACTACACGTAAATCACGTAATTTTTTAATTTCAACAAGAAAGAAAAATCTTTAATATTATCAAAAGAAAGATCCAATACTTCCGGGTTTTCAAACTCTTCCAGTAAAGAACAATCCGTTATATACTGATTATTTGATAAATTTAAACTACGCAATGTTTTTTCATATACAGCAATGGTGACAAATCTGAAAATAAATTTGTAGATAAATCCAATACTTCTATATGTTTCAAATAATTTAAATCCGCAATATCGTATAACCACATTTTATTCATATGTAGTTCTTTAAGGTTTGGTAAAGTACCTAATATACTTAATGGAAAAGGTCCATTTTCAATTCCTACATATAGTTTTTCCAGTTTCTTTACACTCTCTAAGTATACTAAATTATCGACTTTGCAGCGTTCTAGATTTAATTCTTCCAAATTGATGGTACCAGCCAGGGGCACTGATATCCATCGTATATAAATTATTTCTTGATAAGTCTAAACGTTTTAATTGACGATATTCTCTTAACGCCTGAATATCGCGAAGCATATTTTTAGATAAGTTTAAATATTCTACTTCTTTTAAATCTTTAATCGGCTCCAAGTCTTTATATGATTTCCACATAAATCTAAATAATTTAAATTTACAGCATGTTCTAATCCTTTCAAAGATACGATATCTGCATAGCGTGCAGATAAACTTGTTAGCTGAGACATAGCTTCTTTTGTAATTTCTTCTTCCTTTATATGCAAGCTTCTTGCGACTGCTTCTCTTAATTTTTCATCTTTTATAAGCATAAGACATACCTCCCTTATTACTATAGCTATTATACCGCAAAAAATACTATTTACAAAACCGCTTTCATATTTTATTTATTGTTTTAAAAATATTGTCTTATTTATTATCTTCTCATTGACCTCCAAATCAAATCATGATACTGTAAAGACATAATAAAAAGCAATAATTATGAGTATTTCAAAATTCACACATTCTGGAATGTAATAATTATTAACTCAATATGTAACATATCCCGAACGTGAGAATTTCTACATATCTGAGAGCTTCTTATTAGCATTATAGGAGGTACCGTTAGTATGTGTACAGGTAAAGTAAAATGGTTTAATGCTGAAAAAGGATACGGATTCATTACTTCAGATGAAGGTAAAGATATCTTTGTTCATTATTCAAGCATCCAGGCTGATGGATTCCGCACTTTGGAAGAAGGTCAGAAAGTTACTTATGAAGTAGTTGAAAGTGATCGTGGTCAGCAGGCAAGCAACGTAACAGTTATTGTAGAATAAACCAAAACATAAGAGACTTCGGTCTTTTTTTTATGAAATCCTATATGATAAAATAAGATAAAGGATGATAAAGATATGAATCGAATACATTTTGTACAGCAATGCGTTGATAGAGAAATCGAAAACTACATAACAGTGAACTAAAAACTTGCTTACATCCATACCTATGGAGTTTTTCAACTGGCAGCTTTATTAGCACAAATGCGTCACATAGATATAGAACTTGCCTCCATTTGTGCTTTTACTGCATGACATTAGTCAGTATAGTGAAAATGCAGCAAGAAAAGAACATGCGAATAAAAGCAGTAATTATGCTAAGAAACTATTATGAGTCATCTTTCTTTACAGATGAAGAAATACAGCAAATATGCCATTGCATTTCTGTACACAGCAATAAACAAAATCATAATGATGGAGCACTTTGTGAACTGTTAAAAGACGCTGATGTGTTTCAGAGATTTCTTTATGATCCATCAACTCTCTTTAGAAACAAATCATCAATTACGTGTGGTTTCGATACTAAAAGAGTTAAAACAGAATAGAGGAGAATAACCTATGGAATTTTATGAAATGCTTATGGAATCTAAATCGTATTTAGAAGAACATACTTCTTATCGCCCTGAATTAGGTATGATTTTAGGAAGCGGTTTAGGAAATATTGGTGAATTACTAGAAGAAAAACAAATTATAAATTATGCAGACATTCCTCATTTTCCAAAAGGAAATGTTGCAGGACACAAAGGAAACTTCCTATTTGGAAAATTAAAAGGAAAACAAGTTTGTATCATGCAGGGACGGTTTCATTATTTTGAAGGATTAAGTATGAAAGAAATTACGTATCCTATCTATGTTATGAAACAGCTAGGTATTAAAAACTTAATCGTAACCAATGCCTGTGGCTGTATCAATACGAATTTTAAAGTGGGCGATTTGATGTTAATTGAAGATTTTGTATCACTAGTCAGTGTAAACCCACTAATTGGAGCAAACGATGATCGACTAGGACCTCGTTTTCCTGATATGTCACAACCTTTCTCTTTCTCCTTTATGGATCTAGCAAAAAAAATGTGCATATGCAAATAACATTTCTTTTAGAGAAGGTGTTTATGCCTTTTCCAGGGGACCCTATTATGAGACAAGAGCAGAAATCAGGGCAATCCGTACATTAGGAGCTGATGCTGTAGGTATGTCTACCGTTCCAGAAACCATTGTTGCAAATTATTTGGGAATGAAGGTTTTAGGTATTGCCTGTCTAACAAACATGGCAACTGGTTTACGTAGGAAATCACTCCCATGAAGAAGTATTGCAGATAGCAAATCAATCCAGTGAAAAACTATCCACATGGCTTCTTCACATTATAGAGGAATTATAAAAACTTGTACAAATTTACGTACAAGTTTTTTATTTCTATTCCTCTTTTAAAATTACAAATGTTCTTTATATGTTTGAAGCATTTTATTGATCTCATCTGCCTGTAACTTGTTTTTTGTGTGAAATAATAATATAATAACACATATATAAAAGTATAAATAATCGTATACGTTACCAATGAATGAATTGAAGAAGACATGATGTTGGCAAGATAAAAAAACAAGAAAACTTGATATAAATGTAGCTGTAAAATTTACGATATGATACATCATGTTGGATTTAAAATCCCATCTGCTGATAAAGAAATTTATACATTGTACAACGCATACTACCAGTAAAAAAAATAACAAAATCATCTGCCAAAACATTTTATTCTCACTTCCTGAATCGGCTTGAAAACAATTAAATAAAGAAGTAAAAAGCATAACAAAAGTAAATACGACACATGTGGAAGAAATATATCTGTAAATTGTATTTTCATCATCTTACACCTCACTGTTCCTCAAATACTCTTTTTAAATCCTGAATATAATTTCTAGAAATAAGTAAAGATTCTCCATTTGTCAAAGTAGCTTTTAATCGATGATTCGCATAGGGTTTTACATAATTCAAATAACGCACATTCAATAAGGTTGTTTTTGAAATACGCAGAAAACTTGTTGTTTTCAATTCTTCTTCTAACTTCGTCAATGTTCCTTTATAACAGTACACTTCTTGTTCACTATATAAAAACGTTTTATGATCGACTGTTTCTGCATACATAATATCATTTACATCCACCTGTACGATTCCTTCCTTTATTTGTGCTTCGATTCGCATTCCAAATTGTTGAATCATAGAAGCAAGTTTATGGATTCGTGATGTTTTACGTCTGCATTGTATCTTTACTATTTCTTCTGTATAACTTACATTTTCATCTATCTCTATTTTCATATAACCTCCCTTCTACAAAAGTACTTTTGTTATCTATGTTATATAAAATTAAAGACAGCTTTACAACCCTTATTGTATCAGCTGCCTTATTTTGCCACTAAAATACCCTTTTCAACTTCATTTCGATTATCAATACCTTAAAGAATATGTTTGAAAATAAAATTATAATTTTATATAAAATAACAATAATATAATTATAGATTAATGTTTATAAATAAATCGATAAATTTATTGACATTTTTATTGATAAATCATATATTATAAATAAAGAGGTGAATGCCATGAATATGATTAGAACAATTTTAGAAAGTACTGTTCCAATTTCACAATTTAATCGCGGAATGGCTGGTAAAATTTTTGATGAAGTCAAAAACATGGTGCTAAAATTGTTATGAAAAATAATGAACCTGAATGTGTTCTTTTGTCACCAGAAGATTATATTGCTTTAATTGATCAGGTCAATGATGCAAAACTTCTACTTTTAGCTAATGAAAGAATGGAAAAATATGATGCAAACAAACTTGTGTCACATGAAGACGTTATGAAAAGATATGGAATTACAGCTTCTGATTTAGAAGATTGTGATGATATTGAGTTCGAATAATGTGGGATGTTAAATATTTACCAGAAGCACTTGATGACTTGGATGAACTTGATGGAAGTCAAAGAAAATTAGTATTAAAATCAATCGAAAAAGTGAGAAAGAATCCATTATCACAACAAGAGGGTGGTTATGGAAAATTGCTTGGGAAAAAAAGGAAATACAGATTTAACTTGGTTCTTGAAAATCAAATTAAGAGCATCTGGTCTAAGATTGGTATATAAAGTCATTAAGCAAAAAAGATAGAATGTTGATTGTGGTTATTGGAGCTAGAGAAGATGAAGAAGTTTATTCTATAGCAGAAAAACGTATCAAGAAGAATGATTTATAGAGTTATTTCTACATGTATAAAATTATTGATAGGAGGAAATTTGCTTAAGTTTCCTCTTTTGTTTTGGGTTAT
>VOFH01002253.1_pt1 | contig 41373 bp, 61 predicted proteins | sample 5384091 | NCBI WGS metagenome assembly VOFH01 (sample SAMN12384727, study PRJNA508395) | human gut metagenome | isolation source: healthy gut G | host: Homo sapiens
CGTAGAGGAATCCCATATTCTCAAGTATATAGAGAAGAGGAATTTCCGAATGGCGTTACAATAAAGAAAGGTACTAAAACACTTGCTAGTGATCCTCAATATGTTTCTATATACGGAACGGATTGTTCCTCTTCTGTTGGTTTTGCATGGAAAGCGGCAACAGGAATCTATCTCGATAGAAAACACAGGTAAAATGTATAGAACGAAGAATATGTTTGCTGATGGCTTAATTAACGCCGATAGCGAAAAATGATTATCTCATGTTAGTTGGAAAATATGGTAAATATTATACAAACAGATTAACTGCAGAAACGACGAAGCAAATTGTTACAGGCCTTTCTGCAGCCGGAAACTATGAAGCAGGACAAGATATCTATAGCAAAGTATATGCCGCGATAAACCTGGTGACGCATTGTTGTTTAGGAACCACAGATGGAGGCGGTTATGGGCATGTTCGTCTCGTAATCGGAGTTAACATCGTTTATAAAGATGCTGCAAAGACTCAGGTTGATCCGGCTAAGAGCTATGTGAACTGTATTGAACAGGCTGGCTTTAGCAAGACGCAGGGTAACTGGAAGACCTCCTGGATTCCAAACGATGAAGACGGTGGCGGAAAGCACACTGGTAAATATTATTTTACTGAACTTACAGGTGAAAAGAGAGCCCGACCGTAAATGATGGATATAAGGCTAGATGTTATGTACCATTTAAGATGAAAGCATTTAACGACTAAATATAATAATAAAGCCAGAGCTGAGGACAGACGCCCTTAGCTCTGGCTTATTTTTATGTCAATATCCGTATAAATTATGTTTACTAAATTGAACAAGCGTATGACGATGAATTCAGTTTACTATGGTAAAAATGTATAGGAGGCTAAGGCGTTAAACCTGTATCATCATTTGAGTCTTTTTACTGCCCTTTACTCGCTTTTAACAGTTCCAGCAAAACCTGTGCTTCACGATCTGTACAATCTGACAAAATATTTTTTGATCTCACTTTCGATGACCAAATTAGAATGTCTGGAATCAAAAAAACTAAGAAGTCTATTGAAATACGTAGTTCACTGGCGATGTTCGTCAATGCCTGCAGACTGACGCCTGTACTTGCATTTTCAATCGCACTGATGGGTAATGGATAGGTCCGTTTTCTCTGCTAAAACTTCCTGTGTAATACGTGCATTTAATCTTGCATCTCTTATTTTTTCTCCAACTGCTGTGTAATCTATTTTCATAAATTCCGTTCCCCTATTTGTCTTTTTTCCCTATTGTATCTTTTCAGAGAATACATTATAACAAACTGAAACAGGAATAATTATTGTCTGACAGAATGTAAAATATAGAATAAACAAAGTAAAAAACCATCTGCCAATGAGGGAAGTCCTTCATGTGCAGATGGTTTTGGGTTATTGCTATTTAAAGTTGATTTTCATTAAACTGATCTATGAGTTTCTGATCAGAACTTTAGTGAATACGAGGACGATGCCGTCTTTGTGAGCTGCGGCTTTGAGGTCCCCTCACCTTTGATGATGTTTTTTGTATTCTTTTGAATCCTCTTTGAATTCATAGAGTTCCACTTTGCCATCATTATACTTCTTGCCATGTTCTGCACCCATCTTGTCGTATTCAACCTTGGTGCCATCTTTTAAATCAAGATGTTTTGCTACTGCATCGATGTCTTTATCGATTGATACAGTTGCGGTATTGTCATTGTTGTTAGTGTCGGCGTCATTTTTGTTTGCGTCTTTATCATTTCCACAAGCAAACAGACCAAGACAGAGTAATAATGAAAGTAAAATAACTGTAATTCTTTTCATTTTTAAATTCTCCTTTCTTTATCACCTAGTCTTCCCAATAAATCAAAAATATATTGACATAACAAGAAAAAATTTTACTGTGATTATAGAAAAAGGAGTGAATTTTATTATGCGGCAGGATCTGCTGCGGCGGTGTTCGTCAACTGTATCGTCAATGTTTTCTGGATATAACCGCTGATGATTTCTAAACTTTAAGGTGATTTTGGTTTTCGTGCCTGCATCATCCGCATTGGCAAAAGAATAAATGTACAGAGGCAGTCGGCCGCTGCTATCCTTTTCGCCCCATTCAATGTCTAAATAATCATCGTCGTAATAGGCTGTGATTTGATCAGTCATGCCACTGGCAGTTACGTAGACAATTGCTGTTTCATCGGGGTTCAGGTTAAAGGTACTTTTAGAAAGCGTATTTTACCGTTAAAACTGATTTCTCCGTATTTTATGGTGCTGTAATAGCTGTTACATTTTGAAGTCTTGGCGATGGCCTTGACTTTGTAGTAATAGCCGGTCTTGTTTTTTACTGACTTATCGTTATAGTAGGTTTTGGAAGTAACGGCAATTCTTTTGTAGCTTCCGTATTTGGATGTGGCGCGGTATAGCTTTTATATTTCACTGTTTTTGCTTCGTTTGCTCCAAGAAACTTTTTATATAATTGGCGTTGACCGCTTTGAGAGACAATGTCGGTTTGCTGATACGGGTATATTTTTTTACAGGTTTTTTCTGACTAGAAGATCCTGAGTAAGGGCAGACCCCATTTGATGTAAGTGAGCGGGATGTCCACCGCAATGGTAATGATAATAACCTAATCCACTGACGTTTTTATTGTCCCGATGTCCGCCATTGCTATCGGTTCGTCCACTGTGGGCGAAACTGAAGACAGTACAGGACAGAACTAAAAATAAGTAAGATACTGATGACTCTTGCTACTTTCTTTTCATGAGTGTAGATCCTTTCTAAAAACAATAAATATCGCAAATGATATATCTATCATAACACATCGCAGGTGTTTTTACTGTATTTGTCGTTATTTAAATACAAAATGTAGTGAATTTACACATAAGCATTATTTTTTCTGTTTTCAGCAGAATCGTCATGGTATAATGATTCCACAATCTCACGGCGATGCCGCAATGTAGGAATCATTGAATCACAATTTTCAATTATATTTTCAACAGTATAATTGTGGTATAATGAACGCACGATCTTAACGATGTTGCCGCAAGGAAGCGTTCATTGAATTATGTGCTGCTTCATTGCAGGGAAAATAGATTTGTTGAGAAAAAAACGGGGGAGAAATATGCATGACGAAATTAACTTAAGAAACATGACTGGAATTTATATTAGCCGAGGAGCAGAAATGCTGATGTTATAATGAATTGGTTCCAGAGTTGTGGAACCGTCATGGTGTGGAATCGGAGGACATTTTGAGGATCATGAACTGAACAATCCTCGCATCTGCGTGCTTCGAGAATTAGAGGAAGAAATTGGGCTGAAGGATGGATCGCTGAAAAACTTACACTTGCGATACGTGACCTTAAGACTGAAGAACGGAGAGATTCGCCAAAATTACTACTATTTTGCTGATTTAAAACCGGACGAAGAAGTTACTTTGATTTCCGAAGAGGGCAAAGTAGAATGGATCCCTTTTGACAAGGTCTTAGACAGAAAGATGCCGCTGACTGCAAAATTCATGTTAGAGCATTACATGAGCATTGGAAAATTTACCGAAGAATTGTATAGCGGAATAACGACGGAAACAGGAATGGTATTTACAGAGCTAAAAGAGTTCTAGGAGGTTCTGAGCATTGGGAGGATTTGCTGTGTTAAAAATACTATACGTAGAGATCAGTATTGTTGGAATCGTAATTCTTTTGGCAATCAGATTTTACCTACGTAAAAGAGAATATACCGAAGAATTGGACAAACGTACATTTAAATGGCTCATTTGGTCGGATATCCTAATTTTGATCTTTGATGCGGTGACCTGGATACTGGACGGCATGATATTTCCTTACTCTGGAGAACTGCTTCTCGTCAGCATGATGATTTATTATTGCCTCGTGCCACTGCCGTCTCTATTTTGGCTTCTTTATACAGACGTGAAATTACATGCAGATCAGAGGCGTCTAAAGAAACTCTTAGCTTTGTACAGCATTCCCTGCGTAGTCAGCACGATCTTGGTCTTGACTACATTAAAACAGGATGGATATTCACCATCAGCGCAGACGGCATATATTATAGAGGTCCATATATGGCGGTCATTGTACTGCTGACCTACGTCTATCTTGGCGGCGCCCTAGTCATGGCTGTCAAAGCAAGGTGCGGGGAACAGAATACTGACCGGATAAAAGTGTGCAGATATCTGATTTTCTTTCCGATACCGACAATTATACTGAGCTTTGTGCAGGTCGAACTTTACGGCGTCACTTTAATCTGGATCTGCATGGCGGTGTCGCTGCTCATCATCTTTCTCAACGTGCAGAGCGAGCAGATCAGCAAAGATACGCTGACGGGGTTATTAAACAGAGGCTATCTGGATTCTTATCTGGACAGAATCTTGACAACGTCAAAAGGCAAACCAGAAGTGAGAGCCAGATACTTTGCGATGATTGTCGATATGGATGACTTCAAACAGGTCAACGATACGTTCGGCCACGTTGAAGGCGACAAAAGCTCCTCGTGGCAGCAGCCAGTCTGATTAGACAATCCTGCTGTCCGGACGATGTGGTAACCCGCATGGGCGGAGATGAATTCCTCATTATTGGGCAGCGCGATAAACCAGAAGCAGTGCAGCGGCTGATGGATGAAATTCTTGACAATGTCAGACTGTACAATGAAAACAGTAACGAATCATATCGTATGTGCATGAGTTTGGGATTTGCCATGCTGGATAAACAGATTAAGCGGCCGGATCAGTTTATTACGGCAGCAGATATCAACATGTATCGCAATAAAGAAGAAAAGAAAGCGAACAATTAGCGGAATTTTTCATATTGTATGATATGGAGGATTGAACCTATGAAAGAAATCATTGTAAGCGGGTATGCCTACCCGTCAATCAATCCGGCAGTGCTAGAAGCCTGGCTGCCAGATTTGACTTTTTAAATACATTTAGTTATGGCATTACAGCGGAAGGAGGCGTGGTCGACCTAAACGATCAAAGTCTGATTGACGCAGCCAATGCTGTCGGAGTAAAACCTTTGATGGTGCTGACGCCTATGGACGAAATGGGCATGTTTAACGATGTCATTGCTTCCGCACTTTTGGAGAACCCTGCAGCGAGAACGACACTGGTTTACAACATCTTATCTACGATACAGAGAAAAAGGACTTTCTGGAGTTGACTTTGATTTTGAATACATACCCGAAAAAAAAATCGGGGACAGTATGTTGACCTGGTGCGGGAGGCGAGAGCCGTTTTGGGACCGCAGGGCTATACGGTGACAGTCGCTTTGGCACCAAAGACTTCAGCGGATCAGGAGGGCGTGTTGTATCAAGGGCACGATTATGCCGGCATGGGTGCGGTGGCCGACTATGTGCTGCTTATGACCTATGAGTGGGGCTACAGCTACGGACCGCCTATGGCAGTATCGCCGATCAATCAAGTCCGCAGAGTGCTGGACTATGGCGTTTCTGAGATTCCTAGGGAAAAGATTTTTATGGGATTTCCAAATTACGCCTACGATTGGACGCTGCCATTTGTGCAAGGCGAATCGAGGGCTGAGAAAATCTCAGTGAAGAGGCTTTTCGCCGTGCGGCGCAGTATGGGGCGACCATAGAATACGATCAGACAGCGCAGGCTCCGCACTATACCTACACCGATGAACAGGGAAGAGAGCATGTGGTTTGGTTTGAAGACGAGCGCAGTATCCGAGCAAAGCTGGCCTTGGTAGAAGAATACGATTTGGCGGGAGTTGCTTATTGGAACATCATGGATTATTTCCCTGCAAACGCACAGGTGCTCAATGAGATGTATACCGTGAGGAAATTATAAAATGAAGAGTAAAAGCAAAGGCCATGTAGCGATACATCGGCTTTTGTCTTATTTGACATGAAGTCTTGCTTGAATACATATTTTTTCTATTTATTACATTTTCTGTAATTTCTTATTGACATATTAACTCATGGATAGTATTCTTTATTTATAGAGATGAAGGGGCACTTATGATGGGGATTATTAAAACAGCGAACGATGTAAATCAATGCATGCCCATACAGAAATAATTCCCTCTATTATTAGATGTTTTACAAAGTTATTGACATCTATGGTCACTGGTGCTAGAATCGGAGTATAAATAGAATATAATTTGTTTTATTTCATATACTAATTTGGAACGTACTCCGGTGTCCTTCGGGCCCGGAGTCTTTATATTATTGGAGATGAAATCAAATGACAGAGAAAAAAATATATGACCTATGACGAAATGATTGCCCTCTTGCAGTCCAGGAATGTCTGTATTAACTCACCAGAAGAAAAAAAGAAGATCAAAATGATCCTTCAACATGAAGGGTATTATAACGTCATAAACGGATATAAGGCACCTTTTTAGTTTCGGATTCTTCAGAAACCTACAGGTCGGGAACTACAGTTGGTGAAATTTTTGCGGTATATGACTTTGATCGCACAATCAGAGAAATATTCTTAAGGAGTACGCTTCGTGTGGAAACTAATATTAAAACTCTGATTTCAGATTGCATTTCATCAAAATACGGATATAATAACTATCTTTTATATGACAATTTTGATACCAATACAAAAGATGCCAACGAAAAATAACTAAACTTTTCTCAAGCATACAAAGTCAGATTGCATCTCACTCTTTAGATCCTAATATCGCTCATTATCTGAAGAATCATGGGTATATCCCGATGTGGGTATTGAACAGTATATTGTCTTTTGGTACCATGAGTAAGTTCTATAGCCTTATGAAGCAGCAGGACAGACAATTTGTTTCACGCTTCTTTAAGATACAGGACAATACGTTAACAAACTTTCTAAACTATCTTTCTGTAATACGCAATTTTTGCGCCCATGGAAACCGTTTATACTGTTTTACCCAAAAAACCCTTAGCGGATACTATGATACATAAGAATCTTGCCATTCAGCTTGATAATGGTTACTATTCAAATGGTAAAAACGATTTATTTTCTGCTGTGATTATTCTGCGATATCTTTTATCTAGCACGGAGTTCAATTATTTTATATCTGGGCTGAATGGATCCATTAATAAATTATCTTCAAAGCTTAAAACCATATCTATAAACGATATACTAGAAATAATGGGCTTTCCTCAGAATTGGAAAAATATAAAAAGCAAAGATATTTTAGTGTCTTAATCCTAGCATTCAGATTCACAATTACATTGATTTATAGTAATAAGATAAGGAGCAGAAAAACCTCTGCTCCTGTTTTAGTATACTTCAAAGTAATAATCAAAATCAAATTCCTCTGGTTCCCGAAATGCGTTATTGATCAAGATGGAGAAATCAAACCTGTCCATGTTGATGTTGTGCTGGATCTGCTGACGCTTGGACAGCGGCTCGATCTTGTCGATATCGCAGCCGGCACAATAGAACGCCAGCTCGTACTTCAGATTATTGAGGCGAAATTCTATCATCTTAGGCGTCACATGGTATTTGCCGGCCAGCATCGCAATGCTGGCTTTTTTCTGCTTTTTTCTTTGCCCAGTTCCTCCTCCTTGCGGTGATAGTATTCCACAAAGTCTGGAATGATGACTTGAAAAGGCATGATCAGCTCCGCTGCGCCTTCGTTGGCCTCCCACTCGAAGAAGGGGTTTTGATTGGGGCGTACTTTTTCGTAGCAGGAAAAGGACTGGGAACGGTTTGTCCGATGCCTGAGAAGATGAATGTATTCGTGGGCGCAGTCAAAATTCTGCTCATGCTTGCTGCGATGAGCATTCAAAATAATGGTATCCTGCGTCTCCTTGGTTTCCGGGTAAGCCATTCCCCGCAGACCCGGCGTCTTAAAGGGAATCTCAGTAACCATGACACCCAGACGTTCGCGGCAGATTTCGGGTATAGAAAACCCACGAACCGTGGAATCGATGTGGAGGCACTCTCGCAAGTCGCCTATGTATCGATATAGCTTCGCTTTTGATCCTTTGTTCTCCATCTTATTTCTTACGCGCTCCTTTTAACACTTCTAGCACCCGCATGATATCATCGGGGTCAATTCCCTCGTCCTGTGCCTGTTTGGCAAAGCTGAGGTAAACGCCGTCCAGTTTTTGGTGTTTCTGGCTGCGGTTCCGCCATCTCAATGGGGGGTGTCGGGATCCAGTTTTCCCAGCAAATCGTTTACCGACAGTCCCATAGCGCTGGCCGCCTTTTTTACAGGTTTCCAAGGTGGGCGTGATGGGCTTGCCGTTCTGCGGATGCCGGTTCTTCTCCAGCATCGAGATGTAACCCTTTGCTGAGGCCGGTTTTTTTTGCAAAGTCATCCATGGTCATGTCGTTACTTTTCCTATAGCCCTTGATGTATTCACCCAGTGTCATTGATTCTATCTCCTTTATTGGTGATGTTTACTTTATCATACAATATTATGGGTGAAAAGTCAATGGAAAAGTTTAATGGAGTAAACAAAAAACTCTTGACATGTGCGGTTTAATATAGTAAACTAAGTGTAAGACAGAGGGGAGGAGACGACAAAATGAAATACAAGATAAAGGAAATCAGGCGAGACAAAGAGATGACACTGGGTGAATTGGCGGAAAAGGCGAAGATCGCGCCGCCGCTGTTATCGGCGCTGGAGAATGGAAAACTGAAGTTTGTCACGACAGAAACACTGCTCAATGTGGCAAATGCACTGGAGACCAGCGTAGACGATTTATTTTGTCTATAAAGTTTACTATAGTATACAAAGGGGGGGCGATAGGAATGTATTGGTGCAAAGAATGCAACCGGCCGCTGGCGGATCCTCTGATCGCGACAGAATATGAAATTCACAGAGAGGTGGACGACAGACGGTATGAGCGGTTTGAAATACCATATTGTCCGGCCTGCGGTCATGAGGTATATGAGGCAAAACAATGCAGCTGCGGGAAGTGGACGAACTGCCTGGACGATTGGTGCGCGGACTGCCTGAGAATCAGAGATAAAGCAGTGATGCACTGTATTGCGCAGATCAGGCTGAATAGCAAATTAAAGCTGTCCAGCGAGGAGACCAGAGATCTGATACTCAATTACTTTGGAGATGTCATTTAGCCGGAGGTGATTTGATGAAAAAACCAGAATCGCCTTGTGCAAGATGTACGGAACGAACGCTGAGGTGCCATGGCCGCTGCGAAAGGTACATGGCATTTCAACAGCAAAACAGGGCATATAACCGGCTGGTGGCAGCCAACACTGGTCAAAAAAAACAGGGTGAAATACAGCAAAAGCAGACTGAACAGAATGTATAAATAGAGGGAGGGCGTTAGTATGGGAAGGCAAAAGAACCATATTGGACATATGTGAAGACGATCATCAAAGAATATCCGGATTTGAAAAAGAAACTGGCAATTCCTTGGAGCAGAGGGTGACATCATTCATCGGATTAGACGGGGGAAAAACGGACTGATTTCAGATCCTACTCAGGCATGTGTCATTCGACCTGCCGCCGAGAGAGCAGAGAAAGCTGGAAGCCATCGAGGGCGCGATTCAGAAGACAAAGAAACAGCATCCAGAGGACGCGGAGCTGAGATTAAAGGTCATCAGCCTGGTTTACTGGAAAAAATCCCATACGATAGAAGGGCGGCCATGAAAGTTCCCTGCCACAGGAACGTGGCCGGCAACTGGCAGGAGAGTTTATCAGGTTGGTAGCAGACGAGCTTGACCTGGTGTAGCGACAGAAACTGTATAGAAAGCTATGGAATCGAATGCAGAGATCGATCCCATAGCTTTTTTCAAAAAAAAAAAATATAGAATCAGCCATGTGCATCAGACCCCCAAAACGTGCTAATATGTGTATAGTGGAAAAATGAAGGAAGGAGGATGGAATGCTAGAACAAGTGATATGTGAACATTTGCAGAGCAATGAAGCCCTTGCTGCCAAACTTGCCATTTACGACGGAAAGCCAGCGGTCTTTGATTATAAAGAGCCGGTGGCAGACGATCAGAAGTGGCAGGGAGAAGCAAGGTATGGCCGTATCGTTTTTCTCTGCAGATCAGAGACGATCCGACGCGGACAAAATGCGGAAGTCTGGCGGTAGACGTTCTCAGTGAAAGCAATACACAATCGTATAAAGACATGGAACCCATTGTGAGAGACCTTCTCGATGGGTATTTTTTGTCTCCGATGACAAAATGATTTCCCTCAGATGGAGCCACAGGAGTCCGGGCGGAGAGTCACTGGCAGCTGTCTGCGAAGGTCTGACGATGCATTTTCAGGTGTATTGTTATCCGGTGAAAAGACCGTCCACAGTCAATCCCGCATCGCTGCTTGCCAGTTGGTGCAAAAGCTACGTTGAGGGCACGGGGCAGTCAGCTTATTTTCTCGCAGCCGGCGAGAACCTGCCGCAGGTGTTCAAACCGACGGCGAAGAAACCGGCGATTTACTGGCGGCTTGCCAAAATCGAACCCTGTAGCTGGATGAAGGATCGGCCGGGAGCAGACTTTCGCACGGCCAGTCTGCAGGGCCACGTCATTGTGCCCGGTCAAAGCGAGGAAGAAGCCGAACTGGTGCTGCGGCTGGATCAGGCCATAGAAAAAGGCGGAACGGATCATCTGTGATGATTTGTCCATGTTTGTGAGCAAAGAGGACAGCACAGATTTGACCGCAGATGCTATGAGGCAGGGTCAGCTTACGGTAAAGGCTGCTTACGGAATTGCTGCGGATGAAGCAGAATACGAAAAATTGCAAAATGTTTCTATTGAAATGAAATAATCAGGAGGAAATGATGACCACAAAAAAGAAAAGAAAGAGCAGGCGGCTGCATCGGTCTATACTGTCGGCCAGCTTGCAGAAGTGTCAGAGAAATTGTTTGGCACTGACAAAATCATTGTCAAAGCGGCGCTCAAAATATCTGGGAAGGAAACTTTTACAGAGGCTGAGGCTGTGAAAATAGTAAATGCATTTAGAATCAAAGGAGGTAAAGTAAATGGCACAGAGTTTTTAGAGAAGGTGAAATGAAGGTAAGACCTGACGTCTATTACCGTTACTCCAACAAAGGAAAGAACGACAACGTGGGTGCGGTAGATGGAATCAACGCCCTGGTCATGCAGGCACCGTGGGGACCGATTGGCGAGGTAAAGGCCTTTGTCAAGGCGGCAGACGTCAAAGAGGCATACGGAGACTGCGATGGAACAAAGATGGCGGAAGCCATGTTTGAGGAAGGCGCAAGCACCATTTATGTCTACAGGGCAGGTGGCACTGGCGGAACGAAAGCCAAGCTCACCCAGGGCGAGAACGTGGTGATGACTGCAAAGTACGAGGGTGACTTCCCGATCAAAGTAAAGGTGCAGAAAATGCCAGGGGATGAGGTCAAGCAGTGCTTTGTCATCATCGACGGCGTAGTGAAGGAAACCTTCGTCTTTGATGCAGTTGGCGACGGAGAAGCAGCTTTCTTTGGCTGATACGCTGCAGAGCAGTGCCTATGTCACCATGGAAGGCGGAAAAACCGGCGAAGTGGCAGAGTTTGAACAAGCCCTGACTGGCGGAAGCAACCCGTCTGTCACAGGAGACGGATATGTGGAAGGATTCTACGCGCTGGAACCGTACTATTATAACGTCATCTGCTGTGACACTATCGCCGAGGGCGTGCAGAACCTGCTTCACGAATACATCGACGAGGTCGTCAAAGTGGGCAAGTTCCCGATCGGCGTTGCCTGCGCGGATACGACTGCTGCTTTCAACGAGAGAAAGACAAAGGCCGCAGGCTTCAATGATGAACAGATTGCTTTTTATGGGCAATTCCTATACGGATCCAGATGGAAAGGCCGCACCGCCAATCATGGCCGCAGCCCGTCTGGCAGGCGCAATCGCAGCGACACCGTCTAACAAGAGCATCGTACACAGAGCCATCAAAAACGCCATTGATGTGCCAGAGAAGTTCACAAACGCGCAGTATGAAGAGGCGATTTTGTCCGGTATGATTTTGTTCTCTAAGAGCTCTGACGGACAGATCTGGTTTGACTCCGGCGTGACAACACTGGTAGCGCCAGATGAAAACCAGGATGCGGGCTGGAAAAATTGAAGAGGACTAAGGTGAGAAATGAACTGATGCACAGATTGGACGTCATCATGGAACGACTGATCGGCAAGGTCAACTGCGACGACAACGGCATCGCCGACGTTCTGCAGGCCGGGATGGGACTGCTGAAAGACATGGCCAGAGAAAAGAAAATTCTGGACGGAGCGACCTTTACGCTGGATGCGGAGAACCCTAAGACCAGCGACAGCGCCTGGTTCGTCGTAGAGGCGGACGATATCGACAGCCTGGAAAAAATATATCTGCACTATAGATTCAGCAACATGCCGACGGCATAATAGATAGGAGGAAAGAAAATATGTTAGATCAGAAAACACTAGTAAAAAATATTATGACAGGGAAAGACGGAAAGCTGCTCATCGTCATCGACAACAAATCTGAAGAGCTGTTGGAAATCGATACCTATTCAATCAAAGGCAACTACACCAATCTGGATTATCAGCCGGTGGGCTCTTATCAGAAGTTCGGCGTACCGTCCGATGTGTCTTACACACTGACCTTTACAGAAGCCGTCGTCAGAGACGACGTCATTATGGCGCCTTTGCTGGAAGCTGCAGCAGCAGGAAAAAACATCAGCTTCAGTTTCAGGGCGACAGCACAGAGACCTGACGGCGTGCCGCAGACCCTCGCCCTGACGACTGTATTCCGGACGGAGAGTTTGACCTGATGACCCTGACACCAGGCGAAGTGATCAAGAGAAATCACCCCTACAGAGTCAACGCTGCACCGACCTGGCTAAAAAACTATCAGGATTTTAATGAAATAAGACATTGTGAGAGGGGGAGCAATCCCTCTCTCCTTTCAATAAAAAGCAAAAAAAGGAGAGAAAAATGGAAAACAATACAAATGAAGTAACGAGAGCAGAATTCATCACTCCGTTGAACGAACCCGATATGCCGGCAAAGGTAGCGGCAAAGATAGAAAAAGAGGATGAGTATGATCTGGTATCCTCTTTGCTGGCGGCGGCAGAATACCAGCAGACCCCTGACATGACGAAAGAAGTGGAGATCCGCAGAAACGGACGACTCTATTTTACCGTTCATGTACATCCGGTTTCTGAGGACGACATTTCCCTCGCCCGGAAAAAGGCGTCAAAGTATTATGAGAATCCGCAAGGAAAGAAGCTCCCGCGAGTCAGAGGGGAACTGGATTCCAATCTGTTCAACTCCTGGATCATCTACCTTGCTACGGCGGAGGAAGATCGCGAGAAAATCTGGGGCAACAGCGCCATCATGAAAAAATTCAACCTGCTGAAGCCGGTGGAATCCATCAACTATCTTCTGATCGCAGGGGAGAAATCCCAACTGATCGACCTGATCTTTGATATCAGCAAACTCAGCGACGATGAAGATGAAGAGGAAGCGGAGGCAGAGGACTACGCAAAAACTAATCAGGATAAGCAGTGTGGCCCAGTGGCTGCACTTTGCTTATCAGAATCATAACAAGGAGCCAGGTGTGCTTCTGGGGCTTAGGACAGTAAGCGACCCGGTCACACCTGGCGAAAGAGCCTTCATGATGGCGTCGGATCTCATCGCTATAGAAGACGGGTTTGTTCCTGTCAAAGTCAGCAACTTTGCAGGGAAGGAAGAAGAATAAGCCAGTTTCAGCTTGCCAGCCAGGGAGATGTGCTAATGAAATAATAAGAAAGGGGGCGTGAAGAATGAGTAATAAAATAGTGATAGATATCAATTCTAAAGGCGTAAAAACTGCACGAAGAGACGTAGAACAATTTCAAAGCAGTTTGGTAGATACTAATCGAAAGATAAACGATTTAAATAAATCTGAAGTATTGCTAAGTATTGCAGCAGAAAACAATAAGTTTTACAAGTGCTAGATAAAACAAATATGCGCCTTTTAAAGAATTTCAGAATGCCCAAATATTAGCCTTCTATGCAATTAAAAGCAGTATAGATGGGATGATTAACAGCATGTCCTTGAGACTTGAATCGTTACTGGGGCGGACCTATAAGATACAGATTAGACTTGAGGGAAGTTCAGCTCTAAAACAAGTAAATGTTTTGGAGAACAGATTAAACAATCTATCTGGAAATATAGTGAATAATACGGACAAAAAAAAGAATCCGCCAAAACTGTAATTGGAGTTGAAAAAATAAAAAACGCAAGAAGATCAAACTACTGTTAGAAGAAAAACACTTAAGGATAAGGTGGAAGATGTTAAGGATTATCTTCACCAAAAGAAGGAAGACTTTAAAGTGGATCCAATAGGAACTGGGTTTTCTACTGCAATGGAAGTACTCGATTACATAGGAAGATTTCAAACTTTAAGGGACGGAGTAAGAGGGTTAAAGAAGTTTAAGAAAAGCAGCGGTAAATCACCACCTCATTTATCTAATGAAGGGGGAGAAGTAATACGAAATCAAGAAAACCTTTCCTTAGGGAAGACGGTCGTATACGACAAGGCGCAAGAAAAGCTACAGATTTTATCAAGGATAAAGCCCCTGCGGCTAAGGAAGCAATCAAAAGCTATGGGCGCGGAGCCAAATCAGCGATATCTTCTGGCGGAGCAAGAACTGCCAGAGCATTAAAAAATGTAGGCAGCAATGCTAAATATCTAGTTACAAATAACGCTGGGAAAGTTGTCGAGGCGGGGCTGCATTAGGAAGAAAGGCCTTGACAGCGGGTACACAATTGGTTACTAAACTAGGTGCTGCAGGTACAGCCGGAGCGGCGGTGACGGTTATGGGTGTGGCTGACGGGGAATGGATGTCTATAAGGGACTCAAAGCTGATAATAAATATGATAAAAAATATGAAACTACAAAAGGTGTTGCAAAGATGAGTGGTACTTTGGCGGGGGCGGCAGCCGGATCAATGATTCTTCCAGGAATAGGTACAATTTTTTGGCGGTATTGGTGGATATTTACTAGGCAAATTTGGCGGCGAAAAGGCAGCCGAAAAGTAGCAGGCGGCTCTAAAGGTGCTGCAAAATACGCAGATAAATCAGAGAATGCCGCAATCAAAGTAGCAAAAGACAGTACGCCGCAGTTTGAAAAGCTGCAACAACAATTAGCTGGGATACAAGGAAAAGAGGAGCGCAGTGAACTGATTTCATCTTTTAAGCAGGAAATGAGCGATACGACGAAGGCTCTGACCGCATTGGCTGAAAAAACGAGAAGGCCAATAAAAAGAGACACCTGAGGAGGTTCAAGATTATTTAACAAAGATAGACCACTTGGAACTAATGGCGGCGGATTAGATCTACCTGAACAGTTTAGAAAAACTAAAATGCAGACTGATACTGACCAGAAATCTAATTCTGTAATACAAAAACAAGACCCAATACCCACAGAATTACAAATTGATGGAAATAAAGTAATTAATGGACAATCACCAATTACACCAGAGGAGTTGGGTGTTCCGCCGTTTCTCGCTACTACCACGGATGTGTATTGTAAAATAAACCGGATTATTGGTGATCCACCAGTAAATACAAAAAGCTCGACCACTAAGGGTAACAGAAAAAAGGGGACTGGCAAAACAATTGCAGATGGATTGAATGCTGCCAGCAAGGTTGTCCAAGGTGCCTTCAATATGCTGAAAGGCTTTCGCAGTGGCGGCATCATCGGCGGAAATGTCCCTGGCTTTGCCGAAGGCGGTTATGTCAGAGGCGGTGCGCAGCTGATTACCGTAGCGGAAGAAGGCGCGCCGGAGGCGATTATTCCGCTGGGCAAGCATCGCAGGAAACGAGCCATGGAATTGTTTGGCCAGGTAGGAAGCTACTTGCAGGCTCCGGGGTTCGCTCGAAGGGTTTTGCTACTGGCGGCATTGTCGGTGGTTCCATCGGCGGCGGTTTTGGCGGCGGTATGCCGACTGTCGTAGAGGTCGGCGGCGTGGAGATCAAAGTAGAAGCGAAAGATGGTCAAAATCTGGTTGAAACCATCAGAGAACACAAAGAAGAAATCAGTGAAGAAATCGCAGGCGTATTTAATGCGGCCTTTAAAGGGCAGTTTGCAAATACACCGGCGTCAGGAGGTGCTATTGCATGAGAATCATAGCAAAAGAATTCAATAACCCGTCCAATAGATTGGAATTTTCCTGGCTGCCCACGGAGATTAAGGATAACGGGGGCAACGTCATGTTTGCCAGCTACAATTTGCTGGACCGCGGTGATTTTGTCAGACCGTCCGGCAACGACTTGCGCAAGATTTCCTGGGACGGGCGATTCCCCGGCGAGGCCAGGAAAGAAGAGCCCCTATCTGGTCAGTGATTGGGAAGCGCCTGAAGACTGCGACGATCTGTTGCGGCAGTGGGCGAGCAAACGCAAAAAGTAAAACTAACCATCGAAAATACCAACATTAACAAGTTTACATGCTATATCAACAATTATTCGTCCACCTACACAGGCGGTTTTGGCGATATAGAGTATTCTATCGAATGGATCGCCTATAAATCCTTGAGCGTCAATGTCACGAAAAGATCGAAAACGGTCAAGAAGCAGACAAAACGAGCGAAGAAAGACTATAAGACCCATATCGTCAAAAAGTGGAGACACTCTCTGGGGGATTGCAGCAAAATATCTGGGCAAGGGCACCCGCTGGAAAGAAATCTATAAGCTGAACAAAAGCACCATTGAAAAGGCGGCAAAAGCCCAGGGCTTCAAATCTTCTCACAACGGACACTGGATCTGGCCGAAAACGACATTGAAGCTGCCGAAAAAATAAGGGAGGTGAAAATATGCTATATTATAGACCGATGTATTCCGTCGTCGTTATCCCTCCCAAAGGGCAAGAAATACGTGGTGAAAGCCATGAGCAGCAGCAGAGGGGAAGCGACCAACCTGGTCACCAGCCTGACGCTGACGGAATCGAAAGGACAACTGGCCCAGAGAGCTACAATCAAAATGTTCAATCGCTACATAGACGGACTCGGTTATCCCAGCAATCTATTTCCTGTGAAAAGTCGTGTCTTTATTTATGCAAGGGGCGGGTGTGGACAAAGGAAAGGAAGTCTTTCGCGGCTACGTCTGGGAGACCAATTACACCCGTTCAGATTCCAGCGAACTGACCTTGACTTGCTACGACAACCTGATTTACTTCATGAATTCAGAGGCGCTGCACTATTTCTCCAAGGGTAAGAAGACGAAGGAGATCGTGTCCACGATTCTGAAGAAAAGAGGGGTGAAGGTAAAGTATAACTACAGCAACATCACCCATCCGAAATTGCCGTTGTCAGGAACGTTGGCGGATATTCTCACGTCAAAGGTCTTAGACGAGGCAAAGAAAAAGATGGGCACGAAATACGTGATCAAAAGCGTCAAGGACGTGGTTCACATAGACAGGGAAGGCAGCAACCAGACCATCTATCGGATTCCCAGGGGCGAGAATGGACTGCTGATTCAATATGCCAGGTCTGTCACTATGGACGGTATGGTGACCAACGTGGTCGTAACTGGAAAAACCGATGAAAACGGCAAGACAAAGGTTGAAACGAGAGTCCCACGCAACAAAAAACCTATGGAACTCTGACCAGGGTCATTCATAAAGATGAGGACACCAAACTGTCAGAAATTAAAAAAAAGAGGCCAAATACATACTGGATGAGAACGCTCTTCCTCATAAGGAATACGATATCACTGCTATGGACATTCCCTGGGTCAGAAAAGGCGATAAAGTTCTAGTGCAATTTGACGAGAAAACCTTACACGGCTGCATCGTCAATGAAATCACCCACAACGGTGACAACAACACCATGAATATGAACGTGCGCAGACTGAAAAAGCTGAAGAAGGCTTCTGATAAGAAGCTGGCATGTCCATCTAAAACACTTCGAAGCGGCAGTCAGGGCAGTGCGGTCAAAGATTTGCAGAAATGCCTGAACCAGGTGATGTCTTCCGGTCTGTCTGTTGATGGCATCTTTGGCAGCAATACTTACAAGGCGGTAAAGAGTTTTCAGAAGAAATATAAGCTGGTCGTCGACGGGATCTTCGGTCCAAAGTCCGTCGCAAAGATGAAAAGTGCATTAAAATAAAAGCCATGTGCATCTGACCCCCCAAAAGTGTGGTAATATAAGTATAGTGAAAAACTGGATAGAGTGAGTGAGGAAACAATGAGTTTAAACGGACAGAACAGAGCCGATGTCAAAATCGGCGCCAAAGTAAAGATCGTCCTGAAAGCTGACCAGCGCACAGGAAAACTGACTGAAGGGATCGTAGGAAAACTGCTGACCAAAAAGCAGCTTTCATCCCCACGGCATTAAGGTGATGCTGGAAGACGGCCAAGTGGGACGCGTACAGGAGATTGTAGAAAATTAAAATGAAGCAGAGAGAAACACCTGAAATTGCAGGTGTTTTTTTCTTTTGCAGAAAAAGGAGGTTCGGTATATATGACAAGCAATATAGAGAAATTGGGTGAGACCCTGCAGGGCCGCATGCATACGGTGAAAAAAGCAGCAGCAGCGCTTTGATAGAGCTTGGAACCATTTCTTCGGCATTGGCTCTGGAGCCGGATCAGTCGCCAGGGCCAATACCAGAAGGGGATTACTCCATATGCAGGACGGTATCAGACAAGGTAATGAAAAAGAAAAAGGTTGTCACTGGCAGCGTGTATATGGAGGACATCCGCTATCAAAATTGAAGGCGGGCGACAGGGTGCTGATCGTTTGGTGCGGCAGCGAACCTGTCGTCATCGACCTGATTGCAGGAGAAGGAGAGGAAGAGGATGAGTGATGAGAATTTGTTTCCTGCTGATATGGAAGAGATGACGATAGAAGAGGAAGAAATGGAGGAACTGGAAGAACAAGATGATTACATCGGCGCAGCAGCCTTTGACAGCGATTTTGTCAGAGACGGACAGAACTGCGTCCGTGGGGCCAGTGGTATCGACTCGTGGAAGCAGTGGTGTATCAACTGTCTGACGACGGAGAGAGAAGCAAGTCCCCTCTATTCTTCCGACTTCGGCATCGCCATCACCGAAATACTGCAGGCGACGACAAAGGAAGAAGCGGAAAGTCTGTTCAAAGCAGAAGCGAAAGAGGCGCTTGCCGCAGACCCTACGAACGCACGGAATATGTGAGGCGAGATCAATTTTGATTGGGGCGTGGACAGCGTCAATGTACATATACATAGAGGTCGTTGGCATTGACGGAGCCACGATCGATTTTGAAGTGAATTTAGAAGGCAGGTGATAGATATGGCTGAAGAATTTAATATTCCGGATTTTTCTGGACCGAGATTTTGCGGATATCATGGATGAAATGACGGCAGACATGCCGGAAGACATCGACATGAGCGAAGGCAATCATTTTTACAATCTCATAGCGCCGACTGCAAGGCAGGAGGAATACTTTACCGGCTTTATTTTAGCAGAAGCCCTGAAACGGGGTTTTTCAAAGTTCTGTGAGGGCTATCCGGAGTACGTGGACTACCATGCGGAGGTCAATGGCCTGCAGCGGAAAGCGGCTACCTTTGCCACAGGAAAGCTGGTGGCGACAGGACAACCAGAGACGGTGATTCCGGCAGGAACGGTGTTTTCCACTATGAGCATAGGGGATATCCGTCGGTGGCTTTTTGTATCGGTAGAAGATACAGAAGTAGGAGGCAGCGGCAGTGCAGAGATCTTGATCAGAGCGGCAGAAGCTGGAACAATCGGCAATGTGGCTGAAAATACGATTATCCTGCAGGACAGCCCCATCGACGGCGTGGAAAGTCTGACCAATCCCCAGGCGACGTCGGGCGGCATCGACGAAGAAACCGATGCCAGCCTCATTGAGAGGATTGCTGCATATGAAGAGATGCAGGGGCTGTCCTTTGTTGGAAACGACACGGACTATAAACGATGGGCAGAAGAGGTCAACAGGACGGGCGTTGCGACCGTGGTGCCGCCGGTGGAAGACGACAACAGCGGAACCATAACCATCGTCCTGACAGATACTTTGGGCAAAGCCGGCGACGGAGGAGCTCTGCCAGCAGGTTTACGACTACATTGTAAGCCCGGAAGACAGGGATAAACGAAAAGCGCCGGTCAACGGAGCAAAGCTCTCCGTCATTCCGCCAGTCGTCGTCAACATTTCGGTAACGGCAGAAATCGAACTTGCCGAGGACGCTACTTTAGAGACGGTGAAGACGGAATTCCTAAAAAAATGCAGCGGCGTATATGGCGGTGGTACCGGAGGACAAAGAAGTGAAGTATACCAAGATCGGTGCGATTCTCTCTGTAACAGGTGGCGTGCAGGATTATACGGCTGCGTCTTTGCAGGTTAATGGCGGAACGGAGAACATTGCCATTGCGGTCAATGAATTCCCACAGATTCTTGCGGAAAACGTCACGTTTACAGAAAGTGCATAGGTGGTCAGATGGGATATTACACAAGTGAATTGATAGAAGAAATCCTCAAAAGTGAAAAGGCAAAAGAGCTTCTCGGTTGGTTTCCGCCGGTTTACAGCGACGCCTATGTTTTTCTGTGGCTGCTGCAGGGGAGGTAGGCGCCAGCATAAAGCGCATGGAGCAGTGGGCAGAAGAATTTGCCGACCAGGTTATGCCGCAAAGGGCCACCTGGAGTCTGCCCTATTGGGAAGAGCGTTATGGAATCATCCCCAACGAAAGTCTTTCCAAGGAACAGCGGCGGAACCAAATCGTCAACAAGCGCAGAACCCGTGCGCCGATGCCGCCCAAGAAGATCGAGGATATTATTACAAATATAACAGGAATTGAAACAAAGATAGAGGAGAACACTGGCAAAAATCACTTTACCGTGGTCTGCAGCGGCTATATTCCGCCAGGTCTGATGAAGATGGTGAGGAAAGAGATCAACAAATTGAAGCCGTCCCATTTGATCTACAGGATTATTTCGTCGATTTTTTATGATACGGAAATCACGAAATACCTGGCCAGTGCAGCTAGTGTTCTGAAAACTTATACAGTGAAGGAGGTGGTTTAATGGCTACATGGGTAAATTTCTGCAGGACAGAGCAGGGAAAGGTTTTGGATGCCAAACTGGTCAACGGCAGCATTCCGCTTAGGTTCACAAAGGCCATGTCAGGCAGTGAAAAGATTAACCCGGTGCTTCTGCCAGCTTTGACGGAATTGCCAGGGCCGAAACAGACGCTGACGTTGTCGGATAAGCTGTACACCGATGATCCGACGGAGGTGATTCTGCCGGTCATGCTGCAGAACAAAGGGCTGGCGGAGTCTTACAAAATGTACATCCTGGGGCTTTATGCGGAGGATCCTGATTTGGGAGAGATCCTCTACATGGTGTGTCAGACGACGACGGAAGAAGGGGAAGAAATCCCAAGCGAAACGAATCAGCCGGCTTTTTTTCCATTCAGTGGAATCACGTCATTAAGACGGCAGACGCGTCAAAAGTCACGGTAGAAGTGCCGGAGGCGGGTTTGCTGACAGAGCATATTGCGGATCAGAAGTATGCGCTGAAAAGTCATCGCCATGACGTGTACGACATAGTGGGGTTTGAGAATCTGAATATCGATCTGGGATATTTTGACGATGAGACCCAGGTGCAGTCACACAATACTTCGGAATATGCACATCAGAATATGGTCTTGAATGGCAACGAAATTGAGACACTTGCTTCTGGCGAGACCTCTGATTTGCAGACACATATGACAGATCCATTGGCACACCCAAATTTAAAGGTTGATGGCAATGGTTAAATAAAAAGGAGGAATAACAAATGGCAAAAAATTCAAATTAAGCGCGGTCTTCAGAGCAACGTGGAAAAACTGCTGCTCTCCCAGGGAGAACTGGCTGTGGCTCTGGACACCGGCAATCTTTATGTCGGAACCGAATCGGGCAAAGTTCACCTGAACCCCGATGGAGGTACGGCTGACGAGGCTTCAAAGCTAAAAAATGCGAGGGAGTTCTCGGTCTCGGGGATGGCACAGCCCAGCCGGTGGCCTTTGACGGCACCGGTAACGTGGAGTTGATCTTATCCCTGGCAACGATGCCGGGATTGACGGCGGGGACTTATACGAAACTGACCGTAGACGGCAAAGGCCGTGTCACAGGGGCTTCTAATATCGAAATCTCCGACCTGCCGTCCATCCCCGCATCCAAAATCACGGGCCTTGGGACCGCGGCAAGTCAGAATACGGGAAAAGCCAGCGGCAATGTCGTTGTCGTAGAATCAAACGGCAAGATTGCAGATTCCCTGATCCCGTCCCTGGCAATCAGTGAGACTTTTGAAGCGGATTCTGAGGCGGCAATGCTGACTCTGTCCTGTCAAAAGGGCGATATCTGTATCAGAACTGATGAGAACAAGTCCTATATCCTATCGGGAGACAGTGCGTCAGTCCTGGCCAATTGGAAATGGCTCAGAACGCCAGACTGCAAGGTGCTCAGTGTCAACGGCAAGACCGGCGCAGTGACCCTTTCGGCAGCTGATGTAAGCGCAGAGCCTTTGCTCAAAAACGCAGGGGTGGTTTCTATAGGATATATCGATGGAGGCACCTTCTAATGAGGATAAGGAGGAACTATAATGGCTAGAAAATTACAGATCAAACGCGGCAGAAAGGCAAACATGCCTGCACTTGCGGAGGGCGAACTGGGTTTTGCTACTGACGAGAAAAAAGGTCTATATTGGGACGGGGTGAGAATGTCCCTGTATCCGCAACTACCAAGGCAGACGTTGGGCTGGGTAATGTTGACAACACGTCTGATGCAAATAAGCCAGTGTCTACGGCGATGCAGACGGCGCTAAATGGCAAGGCAAACAAGCTTACCTATGTAAAGGCTACGCTTACTGCTGCAAACTGGAACAAAACCACTAAGACTTACTCTTTCGAGTCCACTTACCCTCATGCACAATATGACATTGAGGTCGCCTATGCTAAAACTTGCACAACAGAACAGTTAGATGCCTGGAATGGTGCGATGCTGGCGGGAGACATTGGTCCAATGTCGTTACGGCTCTCGGAGACGTGCCGACCGCGGATATACCGATTATCGTGGAGGTGGTGAGAAAATGAGTGTACTTGTAAAATCTGGCGGTGGGAAAACGTAACGCCCGAAGTGCAGGCACAGTCGCCTCTTGTCACGGAAATTTTGGAGTCTTTAGTGGGCAAGGTCACACTTGCCAATGCCACGCCCGAGACGATATTGGAGGGGTACAGTGCGTATGTGGGGCAACGGCTCATACAGGGGACACGGCCAGATGTAAGCAGGTCAATCGACTTTGGAACCGTAACATTGTCAAGAACAGGTGGCGACGATTACAGTCGGACATAATTTAAAGTTATCCCTAAATATGTAATCTTGATGCCCGAATTAGGCCTGTCGTATGACAGCACTTACACATGGTTCATCATCCAGGCAAAATTCCCAATTCTATCATCTAATGTGGATATCTATGGATGGTATCATGGCAGCACTTCACCGTCAACAATCCAAGCAGCCAATCAATTTGCAGATACGACAGATAGCAGCATAACATTTAAGTCCAACGGCTATGCAGGTAAGTTTTTTTTAACACTACATACAACTGGATTGCAATGGCGTAAGGAGGTGACATATGAGCAACAAAAACAGCTACAACTACATAACGCCGACCTTGCGATGGCTTTGGACAATATCAACGGGCTGCCGATGGCAGAGGATGTAAAGCACGGCATATATGCGTGGAAAAAGTACAGTGCCCTCGTATATAACGATATTAGCTTTACGGCAAGGTGCGATTATTCCGACTATTACAAATTGGTGATCACATATTCAGACGAATATAACTTGTCGGTGTTGGGGAATTGCATTCCTGGACGGGTTCTATGTACCCAGACAGGATGACAGTGCAGTATATTTTACATATGATTATTCGGCAGGGCGGCTATATTTTGGCAGCAGTATAGACAGTAGGGATTATTACGTGAGCTCTTTTCTTACAAATATGGATAAACAGCTTATCCTGACACCAAACAAAAATGTAATCTCTTTTGCAAATGCGACTGGTTGTAAATACGACGGAGAGAAACTATTCAATATACAGTTCAGGGATTATGTTACAGCAGATATCATGAGCAGATACCCAGATGACGGAATGCAGGACGGATTCTATTACAAAAGATTAAAAGACATGTCCCTGGGGAGATTCGAAAAATATGACAGCGGCAGTTTTACCGTTACGGCAAATACTGATCCGTTCAGATTTGAAATCAATCACAATTTAGGCGTAGTGCCGAAATATGTCTTTGTATATGCTGATATGCAGGCATCTGATATTAAACCATACGTTCGTGTGGTTATCTCCGAGACGTTTGAAAAAACATGAGCGACAGCCTGCCATGCTATATTATGTATAATGCAGCTTATGGAAGTAGTGTTGGTGGAACGCCGAACAGACAGTATGGGACATGCAGTGAATACGCCAAAGACGCATTGAGCCACACAACAATCAGGCTTGGCGCTCCGTACAATATTGCCGGTTCGATGGCGACCATGCCAGATACATTTTTGCTAGGCGGGATTATTTATAATTGGATTGCAATGGCGTAACCGATCAAATTATAGGTGGATTGTAATTGGATAGAAAGGAAGAATTAAAATGACATATTATTATAAAAGAGTGAATGCGGATGGGAAAGTTATAATGATTGGGACGCAGTCATCCCCTGTCGCACCAAACAAAATCGGAAACGAGGCAATTACGGAGGAAGAATATAATGCCCTGGTGGACGAAATCAAGTCACAGGCTGCCAACGTGCAGGATTATGTCAACCGAGTCAGAGCAGGCGATATCACTCTGGAAGATGTGCCATCGGACTACAGGCCGGAGATTGAAGTAATTATCAATGCACCTGCACCAGAAGAGCCGAACAACCCGTATGGAATCCCTAATGAAAAAATATGAGGAAATCTGACAGGGTGTAGTCAATGAGATTGTGGAGGGAGTAAAGAACGATGGGGGAACAAACAGAGCTTACAGTTTAACAATGGGGAACTTCAAGTAGCATTAAAAACTATCCAGTCCCTTCCAAGTGCCCAAAATGGCAGGGGGGACTATCGTACCAGGTAAAGAAGATATCATGATTCCAGCGTATACCGACCAAGTCTTAACCGTTCAAGGAGAAGCCAATTTAAAAAGCGAGAACATAAAGCGCGGAGTATCAATCTACGGTATTATGGGGAATGCGCCAGAATATAAAATTACATTTGAGAGGTTTATTTTCCTGGCACATATTCAGAAGAAACATATGAAATAGCACACGGACTGACCTCAACACCAACACATTATGGTATTAACGGTAAAATTGTTGGTATCGTAGAAACAACAGGAAATCCACGCCCTTCAATCTATATTAGTGTTGATTCTGTGTCAATGAAGGTTACCGTTCCAAGACTTAGCGGTGGGTGTGAAATAAACTGGGTAGCTATATCGAAATTATAGAGGTGACAAACATTATGAATAAAAAGACTTACGACAAAACAACACGGGGCTGCAAACAATCCTTGCTGCCGTAAAATCCCCTCCCAACCGCAAAATCGTGGGGGCACCATAATTGAACCATCAAATCACGACATCATGATACCAGCATATACAAACGTAGACCTGACGGTAAAGGGGGTAGAGCTGCAAAATTTGGTGTAGCAGTGGCAGCTTTACACTTACAACAAACTTGAAAAACATATCATTATCATTTGACCTGCCGTCTGCACCAAAGATAGTGATAATATGGCACGAAGAACCACCAGCAATGAAAATCACATCCAATATATTAAGACGTGCGGTGTTTTGACCATCCCGATACAGAAACGGTTGGCAATGGCAGTGCATCACACCACATTGCGAGCAGAAGCAGGCAATCAATATGGTACACCATCACTGGATGAAGGATATCTGTATGGCGTTCCAATTTATACACCGACCAACTTCGAATATGAATTATATTATATTTATGACGGCACATCATCAAGCGGTGTCATGCTGGGGAGTGGATACATCTATAAATGGATAGCACTGTGCGTATAAGAAAGGAGACAGCATGAACATAAAACAACTAATCGACAGCATCAGGGGCATGACCCCGACAGCCTTGGACGACGTGGCAGCAAGGAGCGTCGAGCTATACCCTGAATGGAAATCAGGTATAGAAATCACGCAAAAGATGATTGACGAAGGATGGAACCGTTATGTGCGATGAAAAACTGCACAGGACGATGACACCACATATGACGCAGGATAACTGGCGACCTGGACAGGCGACAGCATCCCTAAGGACAGCAATAGACGTAACCTATGCAGGCACGTTGGAAGACCCGATACCGTTTGCGCTTAACATGGAGATCTTTAAGGACAAGTATTACACATGGGGGGGGTAAAATATATCTCTGCACCAGGGACAGCGATATAGCATTACAAAATCCACCCGGCCAGCTAATAGGACATTATTTTACGGAGGCTTAAGAGCTTCTTTTCTTATTACTCAAAGAGGGCTAGACATGTTACAGAACATCAGTGAAAACATCATCGGTATTATGTGCACCCTCGTCATGACCAGTGCGGTAGGAGTGATCACGCACCTATTTAAACAGTTCCGGGGCTTGTCCCAGGCGGTCATGGCGATTAACCATGACCGCCTTTATCAGGCCTGCACCTTTTTCATTTTTGACTGGCGAGATCACCATCGACGAACTCAAAAATCTTGAGTATCTCTACGAAGGCTATCATGCCTTGGGAGGGAACGGAACCGGCACCGAGCTATACGAGAAGTGCAAAGATTTACCGATTGTAGAAAAGAGAACGAAGTGGCACGAGAGCTATCAGCGCTCGTGTTAATGAACAGAAAGGGGGTTATATATATGAGAAACAGAATTAAAAAATCCATACTTTTGGATTGGCATCATCGGTGTCGTTTTGACGGCAATGGGGAGTCAATGCAGAGACTTTTACCACCTGGCAGGCAGTGGCAGACGCACTGACTGAGCTGATCAAGAACCCTTATCTGCTGGGTTCTGTGGCAATTGCCGTGCTAGGAGTCTTTGTGGATCCTTCCAGCAGCGGATTGAAAGATGTAAAAATAGGAAGGACGGTGACGGTTCATGCTAAAGGTCACCGAGATGCTGACAAAGTACAACCATGACAAAGCGTCCGGCCGTAAGATCAAATATATCGTGATTCACTGGGTCGGCGCGGCGTCTACGGCTGTCAACAACGGCACCTATTTTCAGGGCGGGGACAGAGGTGCCTCCGCCCATTACTTTGTCAACGACACCCACATCGTCAAGTCGGTCAGAGAAAAAGAGACATCGCCTGGGCGGTGGGAAGTCACGGCCTTCTCGACCAGGGCAGCCCCTATGCAAAATATGGTAGCAGCCTCTTTGGCAGGTGCACCAATCAGAACAGCGTCAGCATCGAGATGTGCTGCAAGAAAAACGCCAAGGGAAAGCTGTATATCACAGAAAAGACCATTAAAACACGGCGGATCTGGTGCAGGCAATTCAAAAAGCGTCTAGGGATTGACGACGATCACGTCATCGACATTTTGACGTCAACGGCAAACTCTGTCCCCTATCCGTACATCGAAGCATCAAAGTGGAAAGTGCTCCACGCCAAGCTGACGGGGCAGCATCAGAAGATCAAGGCAAAAAGGGAACTTGATCGTGAGAAAGTCTTCCCTGCTGACATCAAAGCGGATTGGACTTCTCACAAAGGGGAAAGCCTATGAGATTGTCAAGACCAATAAAAAGAAGAGCCGCGGACAACTGGCGGACGGTGGTTGGATTACGATTACAGAGAAATATGCGGAGAAATTATAGAGATCATAAACAAATATGGCGAGTCGATGGTTGAAACCACAGACTCGCCAGTTTTTTGTTGAGATTACTTCTATTTCTGATTCTTCTTCAGCCATTCCATGGCGACGTTAGCGTGGATCGCGCTGCCGTAAGCCAGGGCGCTTTCGTCGATGTACATGTTCGGATTGTGCATCGGTGCGGCTCCTTCTTTGCCCCACCCAGAAGGACGAACATGCCGGGCACTTTTTCGGTGACGTAGCCGAAGTCTTCCGTCGTCGGCTGGCAAGGGGCTTCGGCCAGTTTATCCGATCCGACGATTTCTGCCACAAATGGAGCCAGCTCCGTACAGAGGTTTTCATCAGTAAAGGTGGAAGGGTATGGAAATCTAACATTTCATAATCGCCTCTCCACATTCTGATCGTATGGTCGATCATTTCCGGCACTCTCTTTACCAGGTGATTTCGAACGTCCCGGTTAAAGGTTCTAAAAAGAAACAGCCAGATCTGCAGTATCAGGAATGACGTTGGCTGCCGTACCGCCACCGCACTTCCCGACAGTGAGCGGAGCTGTTTCTCTCGGATCTACTTCTCGGCATACCAGCAGATTCAGAGCAGTATAAAGCTGGCTGGAAATCATCAGCGGGTCGATGCAGTCCTGCGGCATGGAGCTGTGTCCGCCTTTGCCCTTGATCTTAATCATGTAGGTGTCCATTGCCGATGAGGTGATGCCGGCGGTATAACGAACCGTGCCGAGCTCCTGCTGGGTGTTGATGTGAATTGCAAAAGCGGCGTCGACCTTTGGATTCTCGAGGAGCCCATGTTCTACCATGAATCTGGAGCCGCAGCCGCACTCTTCGCCAGTCTGGAACATCAGCTTTACGGTACCTTGAAGTTCCGATTCTCTTTCCTTGAGCAATTTGGCAGCTCCCAGCAGCATCGCTGTATGTGCGTCGTGACCGCAGGTATGGGCGACACCGGGATGTTCTGACGCAAAATCCACCAAACCTACTGCCTCCGGCATCGGCAGAGCGTCCATATCGGCGCGGAGCAGGATGCAAGGTTCGCCCTTGCCGATGGTCGCCACCAGGCCGGTGGATTCAGCCATGTCAGGGAAGCCGGCTTTTTACAAAATCAGCACGGAACTTCTCGTCGATGGGACCACCGCAGGCTTTGGCTTCGATACCCATTTCCCCTAGGCGTTTCTTTACGTAAGCAGCGGTTTTTTAGATCAAAGCCGACCTCCGGCTTTCTGTGCAGATTGTGGCGGTCTTCTTTATTTGTTCTTCTATCGCTTTTGAAGCGTTCAATATTTCGTTCATATTCCCCTCCTGGACATGTCAAAAACCCGGACCTTAGCCCGGGCTGATATCAAGCTTATTTTTGGTTTTTCTTCAGCCATTCGATGGCGACATTTGCGTGGATTGCAGAGCCGTAAGGCAGCATCTCTTCGTCGACAAACATATTTGGATTGTGCATCGGTGCAGATTCTTTGCTGCCAACGCCCAGCCATGCGAACATGCCGGGAACTTGTTCCGTCACGTAACCAAAGTCTTCGGTTCCTGCCATACAAGGCATCACCTTTACTCTGTCTTCTCCCATGATCTCAGAGATAAACGGCTTTAGCTCGCCGCAGAGATCTGCGTCAGTATATGTAGAAGGTGTGTGGAATGGCATGATTTCATAATCACCTCTCCACATCTTCACGGTGTGATCTACGATTTCAGGGATTCTCTGAACCAAGTGATTTGTAACGTCTCTGTTAAAGGTTCTGGCGGCAACCTGCATATCAGCAGTATCAGGAATGACGTTAGCAGCCGTACCGCCGCCGCACTTTCCGGCAGTCAGCGCGACTGTTTTCTCTCGGGTCGATTTCTCTGCTGCTGAGCAGGTTCAGCGTCGTATATAACTGGTTGATAATCATCAGAGGGTCTACGCAGTCCTGCGGCATGGAACTGTGTCCGCCTTTGCCCTTGATTTTGATCATAAAGGTATCCATGGCGGCAGAGGTGATGCCTGGCGTGTAGCCGACGACGCCCTTTTCCTCGTTGGACATGATATGAATGGCAAACGCAGCGTCAACTTTCGGATTTTCTAAAACGCCGTGTTCTACCATGAACTTGGAGCCGCAGCCGCATTCTTCACCGGTCTGGAACATCAGCTTGACGGTGCCGCAAAGTTCATCTTCTCTGTCTTTGAGAAGTTTTGCAGCCCCCAGCAGCATCGCCGTATGGGTGTCATGACCGCACATGTGAGCTCCCCGGTTTTTCGGAGACGAAGTCTACAAGGCCTTCGGCTTCCTGCATCGGCAGAGCATCCATATCTGCGCGCAACAAAATACAAGGTTCGCCTTTTCCGATGGTAGCAACTACGCCAGTAGAATTCTCCATGTCAGGAAACCCTGCAAAAAAGTAAATTTCTTTCTCAGATCTGGATCGATCGGTCCTCCGCAAGGCTGAGATTCGATACCCATCTCGGCTAATCTCTTCTGAACGTAAGCGGCCGTTTCCGGCAGGTCAAAACCGAATTCCGGCCTTCTGTGAAGATTATGACGATCCTCTATAATCTGATCCTTAATAGCTTGTGAAGCTTCCAATATACTTTTCATCTTTCTCCTCCTTAAACCATTCATATTACATGAAATGGCTCATCAATGTGCTCAATATTGATCGGGGTTAGAAGCTCATAGATATTTTTCTGCATTATAGCACATTTCTTTTTAGACTGCAAGCTGGAAAATTGTGTTATAAGAATTTTTTCTTTACATTTTGCGGAAGAGAGAATAGAATACCTGTTAACATAGTTGATGAAGAGGAGGAGAAAAAAAATGGACACAATTTTCTACAACGGAAAGATTTATACAGAGGACAGAGCCTATCCGATATGCAGTGCAGTGGCGGTGAAAAACGGCGTTATCGTGGCATTGGGAGCGGATGAAGAGATACTGAAAAACAGCCGGACCTGAAACAGAAAAAAGATCGACCTGGCGGGACGTCTGATGCTTCCCGGATTTGTCGATACCCATCTGCACATGCTGTTCTATGCACAGGAGGCAAGCCTGATCGACCTGACGGACTGCAGAAGCTACGGCGATGTGAAGAGGCTTTGTGCAGAGCGTGTGGCCTGGGCGAAGGAAAACGACAAATGGGTACAGGGTACAGGATTTAATCAGGATGATTGGGATGTGAAGACGATTCCGACGAGAAAAGACCTGGACCAGATTACGGAGGACGTTCCGCTGACCATCCGCAGAACCTGCCACCATATTACGGTCTGCAATACGAAAGCTATGGAGACCATGGGACTGCTGGAAGAAAAAAGAAGATTCTACTCAGATCAATATGGGATTTTATGAAGACGGCAGTCCCAATGGCATCTTGAAAGAAGACAGTCAAAATGTGGTGACAGACGCGCTGCCTCTGCCGGACAAAGAAGAAATTAAAAAATTGATTTCTCTTCGGCTGTAATCAGGCGGCTGCACAGGGCATTACAGAACTGCACTCCGACGATTTTCTTCTGATTCCAGGAGAGGCAGGGGAAAGGGTCATGGAGGCCTATCGTGAACTTTCAGAAGCGGGAGAACTGCCGATCAGAATTTATCAGCAGTGCATGCTCTGGGGCAAGGAACTGCTGCAGGACTTTATCGACAAAGGACACCGTACAGGTGAATCCTATGGTTTCTACAGAGTCGGCCCCCTCAAAATCGTGACAGACGGATCTTTGGGCGCTCATACTGCCTATATGAGAAAGCCTTATGCCAACGATCCCCAGACAAAGGGGAAGGCTAATTATACTGACGAGCAGTTATATGAGATGTGCAAGCTGGCTCACGACCACGGCATGCAGATTGCCACCCACTGTATCGGAGACGGATCACTGCAGCAGATTTTGGACGCTTACGAAAAAGTGCAGATGGAAAATCCGCGCACAGACTGCCGCCACGGTGTCGTACATTGTCAGATCATGGATGAAGAACAGCAGGAGCAGTTCAGAAAACAAAATCTTCTCGCTTACGTACAGCCGGTCTTTGTCCGTTATGATATGAACATCGTCGATGACTGCGTAGGAAGCGATTTGGCAAGGACCAGCTATAACTGGCGCCGATTTGAAGACATGGGCGTCCATCAGAGCGGCGGTTCCGACTGTCCAGTTGAAAAGTTTGACATCCTGCCAAACATAGAATACGCAGTGACGCGCACAAACAGAGAACTGCAGAAGTCTTGGTACCCGGAAAATGCGGTGACATTAGAAGAGGCAGTGAAGATGTTTACCTACGAGGGGCGCCTATGCGTCCTTTGCTGAGAACGTGAGAGGCAGCATCACTGTCGGAAAATATGCGGACCTGGTTGTAGTCGATAAGGATATCTTTGAAATTCCAGTCGGCGAAATCCATACGACGGCCGTGGATCTGACTATGGTAGAAGGTAAAATTGCGTACAAGCGTCAATAAAAATTGACAATGATACACGGTGTAAATTTTATTTACACCGTGTATTTTTTTTACAAAATGCGTAAATAAAAATTTACATGCAGTTTCGTGATTTTGCCGCATATGATTACAAAGGTGCATTTTTAGACAATTTCGAAAGTTGGCACTACATTTGCACTATATAGGCTCGAAAGCTCATAAAATGAAATGTAAATGTGCTCAACATTCACGGGGTAGGGAAAAATTTAGAGATGATCAAATAGGTTTATAGATTGCCTAGAAAAATCTAAATTTGTAAAGGAGAACTGCAGTAAAATACTGCACGACTGAAAACATGGGAGAAACATTAAACAAGAAGAAAAGTTTTCAAATGCCACACGTTTATGCCATTCTATTTATTATCATGTTACTTGTAACGCTATTATCTTACATAATTCCGAATGGCGAATTTGAAAGGACTCTGACTGAATCGGGTCAAACACTAGTTAACACAGATAACTTCCAATTCATCAAGAATGAAGATCCAATCGGTTTCATGGACTTCTTCTCATCCATCTACACTGGATTTGTTGAAGCTGGAACCATCATGGGTTCCCTGCTGATCTGCTCAGGATCACTGGCAATCCTCAACTACAGCGGATCACTGGAAGCTGGTATCCGCAAGCTGACAGAGGTGACAAACGGTAAAAACGTCATCGCGATCCTCATTTTCTACGTCTACTTTGCAGGAATGAACATCATGGGTGCTGGCGAAGGCTGTTATCCATTCTTCCCAATCGTTACTGGAATCGTTATTTCCCTGGGTTACGACCGCATCATGGGTATGATGACCATCTGCTTCGCCGCTACAGCAGGCTTTGCCTGCGGTATGGTGAACCTGTTCACGACAGGTATTTCACAGCAGTTAGTCGGTCTGCCATTGTTCTCCGGTATCGGATATCGTGCAATCGTATTTGCGGTCCTCTTCGTCATCGGTCTGGTCAGCGCGCTGCTCTATGGCAGCAAAAATCAGAAAGAATCCTGACAAGAGTTATGTTGCAGACGAATATAAAGGCACAGTTAGCTGAACAGGCTGAAGCAAAAGATGATGGAAAAGAGCAGGTTCCATTTGATGGAAAAGAAAGCTTGCATTAATTATCTTTGTCGCTATTGTTCTTTTCACCGCTTACGGATGTCTGAAACTGGAATTTGGTCTGGGACAGTTCGCTGCACTTTACGTAGTGATGGCAATTATCCTAGCAGTGATTTTCAGAATCAACGTCAACCAGTTCTGCCAGTTGTTCACACAGGGTGCGTCACAGGTACTTGGGCTGCATTCGCCATCGCACTGGCTCGTTCTGTAATGGTACTGTTAAATCAGGGTAAGATCATGGATACCATCGTTTACTACATGGGCAACGGTCTCAGGGCAAGAGCGCAATCATCACATTGCTGCTGATCTTCCTCTTCGTTACTGCATTTAACTTCTTAGTCGTATCCGGTTCCGGCAAGGCTGTCATGATGATGCCGATCATGAGCCCTCTCGGAAAGATGCTCGGCATCAACCAGCAGGTAATGGTACTCACTTACCAGCTTGGTGACGGTCTTACGAACATGTTATGGCCGGGCGGCGGCATGGTTTGCTGCGCACTGACCGGCACAAACTATGGCGACTGGCTGAAAGCTTCATGGAAAAACATTTGCAACCATGATTGTTTCCGGATTTGTACTCATCGTCATCGCCAACGCGATAAATTATGGACCTTTCTAAAAAACAAGTTTTATATATCAAAGCAAAAAGCTGTCTGATTTCAGGCAGCTTTTTTTCTTATGATCTCTGATAATACCCCCACCCCTTTAATAACGACGACTAAAACTGAAAATTATGACGAAATAGCGAATTGCGATTGACAAAAAATATACGGGGGGTATAATTTATAAGAAGAGTAAAAAGGCAAAACCGCTGTGAGGCGGTGACGCAAAACTAGAGGGTCTCGGGGCGCAGGGATCCGCCTTCGAGATAGCCAGTTGCCATTCATTTACATCCGTTAAAATGTGAGAACGGTCTAATTGACTTCAATCTTGCATTTCCCGTATTGAAGAATATCAAGTATTCTTTCAGAAAGGAGAACGTAAATGAAACGCAAAAAAAGCTTTGCGTTATTGTGTGCTCTGTTTATTCTTATTTTAATGTTTAGTTCATTTGCCTATGCGGCAGACAATCAGTACGTAGAAAATACTGAGTATCAGACCCTATTGGATGACTGTGAAGTCCATATCTACAGTACCAATGGTGGAGGAAGCGTTACATTCGTTGATGGCAATTGGCCATCCTCTGTATTCCCACAGATGACTGGCAGCAAGACATTTAGCGCTGCTGCCAATGATGGTTGGGGAGTTTGCAGGTTGGAGCCATAGAATTACCTTTGACGGAACCGGAATTATCAAAGGCTGGGAGAAGGAGAATCACTCGTGGCCAGTGAAATCGGCGTTTAATGTAAATGGCAATATTATTAAGCTGGAGCGGGGTGCAACGGTAGGAGAAGTGGTTGGCAAAAAGCTTCGCTACTATGTAGATGCGAACTTCAGGCCTATTATCTCTACCAGTGCTGGAGCGAATGGTTCTATCACACCAACCGGATCAGTGATCTATGGCGGAAGTAAGACGATTCAGTTTACGCCGAATCAGCACTATGTCGTAGATCAGGTTACGATTGACGGAGAAGTTACAGATATAAAGGATAATTCATATACCTTTACAAATGTAACGAAACCGCATAGTATTTCTGTGACCTTTCAGTATGAACATACTCTGGAGGAAGAAATCATAAAAGCGGCGACTTGTACGGAAGCCGGTGAGAAAGTAATCACATGTAAGTACTGTGATTATAGAGAAGTTGTTGGTATCGATCCGTTGGGTCATGACATCAGAAATGGCGAACGAGTAGAACCGACGTGCACAGAAGACGGATACGCTGTTGGAAAATGCGGACGTGCCGGCTGTGACTATGAAGGAAAGACAACTTTGCCTAAGCTTGGCCATGATATGAAAATAGTAGAGCATAAAGCCGCTACATGTTCGGAAGAAGGTTTCGAAACGAAAGCATGTCAAAATCAGGGTGTGAGGAAATAGTAACAATTCCAATACCAAAACTGCCGCATACCTTCGGCAATTGGATAACAACAGTTGAGCCTCAAATTGGTATGAAAGGCCAACAGGAAAGGTCATGTGAAGTCTGCCATACGAAGGAAATCAAAGATCTGCCTGCTTTGATTGCACCTCAATTGTATCCCCTGAGGACCCACCGATTAACCCGCCCGTTGATCCAGAACCAAGTCCAGAACCGTTGCCGGATGACGAACATCTTGAAGATCCCGATAAAGATGATGACAGTGATATCGTTAAGCCATCACTTCCGGATGATGAACATTTGGATTTGGATAAAGAAGACGTTAAAAAAGCAGATCCTGTAAAGCGGAAAACGCAGATCAGCCGCGGACTGGCGACGAGCAGCAGATGGCTGGGTGGATAGCAATCCTGTTACTTTCGTTTGCAGGGCTGGGAGTAACGATCTGTACGAAGAAAAGAAAACAAGAATAAAAAGAGAAACAAGATAAGAGAGCACAAAGTAACCACTCTGAAACAAAGTTAAAACCCCGCGAATATGTTCGCGGGGTTTTGCTGTCTTATGCATTCTTAATATCCCCCGGGCAATCTCTTTTTACCGATTTAATGGCGGATGGTTCATCATAGAAGGTGAAAGGAGGGATAGGAATGTCAGTTTCAATGCGCAGATTAACTTTTTCTATATTTATGGCAGTGGGAATTCCGACAATGATTCTAGCAGTCGTGTTTCTCTCTATATTGGTAATTTTATTTCCATATCTCATTTTATGGGTTGGATTTAATCTTTATGGAATCTTAATACGCTTAACCGGTCTTTAATGCCTTCTTAAAGCGCGGGATGGTAGACTCGTAATATGAAATGACATGCTTTGCAAATTCGGCACAAAACCATAAAGGAGGAAAAATAGATGAACATACTTATTTCTGTGATAGGCGCGACGGCCGTCGTCATGCTTATCTACTATTTCATAATTTTAATGAGAGGTGACAAACAATGAGTGCTGCAGTTGCGCAATACATACTTTATGTCGTGGTTCTCGTCCTGCTGGGTATTCCGCTGGGAACCTATATCGGCAAAGTAATGAACGGAGAACGGACGTTACTTTCGAAGGTTTTAACGCCGTGTGAGAATGCGGTATACAAGGTAATGAGAGTTGACAAAAAACGAGGATATGTCCTGGAAAAAATATGCGGTTTGCGTACTGGTCTTTTCGGGCATTGGGCTGCTCTTTGTTTTTCTGCTGCAGCTGCTGCAGGCGTTTTTGCCGGCCAACCCACAGGGTCTGGACAATGTGAAGTGGATTTAGCGCTTAACACGGCCATCAGTTTTGTGACCAATACAAACTGGCAGGCATATAGCGGTGAATCCACTCTGAGTTATCTGTCCCAGGCATTGGGCTTGACGGTGCAAAACTTCGTCTCAGCGGCCACTGGCATCGCAGTGCTCTTTGCCATGATCAGGGGTTTTACCAAAATAAAAGAAAAGGATTGGGCAGCTTCTGGGTTGACCTGACGAGGACCGTAATTCACGTATTGATTCCATTAAACTTAGTAATCGCCCTGGCGCTAGTAGGCGGCGGTGTCATTCAAAACCTGAAACCGGCGGAAGAGGTAAAGCTGGTGGAACCAATCGCAGTGACCCAGGAGGGTGAAATTATCGAAGATGCAGACATCGATTTAAATAAAAATCTAGTGACCGTCGATGACAAAATCGTTGAAGACGCAGAGATTGTAACTGAAGGTTTTGTTCCCATGGGTCCAGCCGCCAGCCAGGTGGCTATCAAGCAGACCGGCACCAACGGAGGCGGATATATGGGCGTCAACTCAGCGCACCCCTTTGGAGAATCCAAACGCCTTTACAAACCTGATTGAAATAATTTCACTGCTGTTAATTCCAGTCGCCCTGTGCTTCACTTTTGGGCGCAATGTGAAGAACAGAAAACAGGGCGCAGCTATATTTATGGCCATGTTTTTTTGTGTATGGCAGTCAGCCTGGCGGTGGTCGGTTATAACGAGCAGGCTGCAACGCCGCAGTTAGCGCAGGATGGAGCCGTGAACATCAGCATGATTGATCAGGCAGGGGGGCAATATGGAAGGGAAAGAAAGCAGATTTGGCATAACCACATCCTCTACCTGGGCAGTCTTCACCACATCTGCATCCAATGGATCTGTCAATTCCATGCACGACAGCTACACGCCGATCGGAGGCATGATACCGATGCTGCTGATGATGCTGGGAGAAGTCGTGTTTGGAGGTACGGGCTGCGGACTATACGGTATGCTGGCTTTTGCTATTCTGACGGTCTTCATAGCGGGTTTGATGGTGGGGCGGACTCCGGAATTCCTTGGCAAGAAGATTGAACCCTATGAGATGAAATGGGCCGTCATGGTCTGCCTGGCAACCCCGATTGCTATTTTGATTGGAAGCGGTCTTGCGGCAGCAGTTCCAGAGGTTGCGGACAGCTTAAATAACAGCGGCGCACACGGTTTATCCGAAGTGCTGTATGCCTACTCGTCGGCTGGAGGAAATAACGGCTCTGCCTTTGCAGGATTTAATGCTGACACCGTATTCCTCAATATCACCATAGGATTGGTGATGCTCTTTGTAAGATTTTGCCGGTTATCGGAACACTTGCTATTGCAGGCAGTCTGGGCCAGAAGAAGCGAATTGCGGTTACTGCAGGAACGATATCGACGACCAACGGAATGTTCGTATTCCTGCTGATCATGATTGTTCTTCTCGTAGGCGCCCTCAGTTTCTTCCCGGCGTTAGCATTGGGTCCGATCGCGGAATTTGTCAGCAATGTATTATAATAGACGCCGAAGGAGGTATAAATAGATGACTGAAAAGTAAAAAGTTCTATGACAGACAAAAATTCTGCTGCGCGCTGTGAAAAATTCCTTTATAAAACTGAATCCAAGGACACAGGCCGAGAATCCTGTCATGCTGCTGGTATACGTTGCGGCAATACTTACTACGATTCTTTGGATTGCAGCTTTAATGGGCACAAAGGATGCACCGGCGGGGTACACCCTGTCGATCGCGGTTATTCTTTGGTTCACCTGCGTGTTCGCAAATTTTGCAGAAGCCATTGCGGAGGGTCGCGGCAAAGCGCAGGCGGACACCCTTCGCGCATCGAGAAAAAGACGTAGATGCCAACAGGATTCCGTCTATTGAGGAAATAAATCAGATCACAGTGGTTTCCGCTGCTGCTCTGAAAAAAGGGGGATTTGGTCATCGTTCGGGCAGGAGAACAAATTCCTGCCGACGGCGATGTAGTATATGGTGCGGCATCAGTTGACGAAAGTGCTATCACGGGAGAATCTGCCCCTGTGATTCGGGAAAGCGGCGGCGACAGAAGCGCCGTGACAGGAGGTACCCAGGTTTTGTCAGACTGGATCATTTTCAGAGTGACCAGTGAACCGGGACAGAGCTTTATGGATAAGATGATCGCTATGGTCGAAGGCGCGTCCAGAAAGAAGACGCCCAACGAATTAGCCCTGCAGATTTTCCTGGTGGCGCTTTCTATCATATTTATTCTGGTTACGCTGTCACTGTATACCTATTCCCTTTTCTCTGCAAGGCAGGCGGGAATCGACAATCCGACATCTGTAACCACCTTGGTTGCGCTGCTGGTCTGCCTGGCGCCTACAACCATTGGAGCCCTGCTCTCTGCTATTGGTATTGCCGGCATGAGCAGGCTGAATCAGGCCAACGTTTTGGCCATGAGCGGCCGTGCCATTGAAGCGGCCGGCGATGGACATTTTGATGCTGGATAAGACCGGAACCATTACCTTGGGCAACAGACAGGCGGATACCTTTGTGCCGGTGGACGGCGTCAGAAGAAGAGCTGGCTGATGCAGCCCAGCTTTCCTCTCTGCCTGATGAAACGCCAGAGGGCAGAGTATCGTAGTTTTGGCAAAGGAGAAATTCGGCATCAGAGAGAGAAATCTCAGCGACAAGAAGTTTACCTTTATTCCCTTCACTGCCAAGACTAGAATGAGTGGTGTGGATTATGACGATCATGAAATTCGCAAAGGGGCGGCTGATGCGATTCGAGACTACATAATAGCCAGAGGCGGCACTTACAGCAAGGAATGTGAGGAGGTGGTTACAAAGATTGCCGAACAGGGAGGCACGCCCCTTGTTGTCAGCAAGAACCATAAAATTCTTGGCGTCATCCACCTGAAAGATATCATCAAAAAGGCGTGAGAGATAAATTTGCCGATCTGCGGAAAATGGGCATCAAGACCATTATGATCACAGGTGATAATCCTTTGACGGCAGCGGCCATAGCGGCAGAAGCCGGCGTAGATGACTTTCTGGCAGAAGCTACGCCGGAGAGTAAGCTGAATATGATTCGCGACTATCAGACCAAAGGCCATCTGGTAGCCATGACCGGTGACGGCACCAACGACGCCCCGGCCTTGGCGCAGGCTGACGTGGCCGTAGCGATGAACACAGGTACACAGGCGGCAAAAGAGGCCGGCAACATGGTTGACCTGGATTCCTCCCCCACCAAGCTCATCGACATCGTTCGTATCGGTAAACAGCTTTTGATGACGAGAGGGAGCCTGACCACTTTTTCCATTGCCAACGATGTTGCGAAGTACTTTGCAATTATCCCGGCTCTGTTCATGGACTGTACCCGGGACTGTCAGCCTTAAACATCATGGGGCTGGAATCTCCATTGAGCGCAGTATTGGCTGCAATCATCTACAACGCGCTAGTCATTATCGCTCTGATTCCACTGGCGTTAAAGGGTGTAGCATATCGGGAAGTGTCCGCTGGCAAATTGCTGACCAGAAACCTGTTGATTTACGGACTTGGGGGTATCGTCACGCCGTTCATCTGTATCAAGCTGATCGATATGCTGCTGGCGGCTCTGGGATTAATATAAGTAATACCATTAGGGAGGAATTAATTATGAAAACTTTCAAATCAGTATTACCAAAGGCCGCGATGATTTTCATCATATTTTCTGTGGTCTGTGGTATCGTGTATACAGGAGTCGTCACGGGTCTTGCACAACTGCTTTTCCCTGATAAAGCCAACGGGAGCATTATCGAGGTCAACGGCGTAAAGTATGGGTCTGAGCTGTTAGCGCAGCAGTACAGCGATGAAAAGTATATGTGGGGCGAATCATGAACGTGGACGTATCCACCTATACGGACAAAGACGGCAACCGCCTGATGTATGCGGCGCCATCTAATAAAAAGTCCTGCCAGTGATGCGTATGAACAGATGGTAGCGGAAAGGGTAAACAAGATTCGCGCAGCCAACCCGAAAATGCAGGACACGCCGATTCCTGTAGACCTGGTAACCTGTTCAGGAAGTGGTCTTGATCCAGGCATTTCACCGGCAGCAGCAGAATATCAGATTCCGAGACTTGCAGAAGAGAATAAGATGACAGAAGAGCAGGTGCAGACGATAATTGATAAATGCTCTGAGGGTAAGTTCTTAGGTATTTTTGGCGAAAAGACCGTCAACGTATTAAAAGTCAATTTAATGCTGGACGGGATTTTAAAATAGATTCTTGAAGAGGGACATATGGAGCCGGCATTCTAGGCGAGAGCGACTTAGAAATACCGATTGCACGTGGCTCTCTTCGTGGTATACTATAAACGTCTGGAGGAGGCGCATATGGAAGAAATAAGGGTAAACCCGGATAAACTATTAGAAACCATAAGAAGAGAAGACGAGAAACAGCAGTCTGGGCACTTGAAAATATTCTTTGGATATGCCGCTGGCGTAGGAAAGACTTATACCATGTTAAAGGCTGCCCAGGCGGCAAAGAATCGAGGTATCGACGTTATTGCAGGGTATGTTGAACCTCATGCCCGGCCGGAGACTCTGGAACTGATGAAAGGTTTGGAATCCTGCCAACTCTTGAAATTAAACACAAAACATGACTCTGCGAGAATTTGATCTGGATCAGGCATTAGCAAGGAACCCTCAACTCATTCTCGTAGATGAACTGGCTCATACCAATGCCGACGGCTGCAGACACGAAAAACGATATAAAGATATAGAAGAGCTGTTGAAAGCGGGGATCGACGTTTATACGACGGTCAACGTGCAGCACATCGAAAAGCCCTCAACGATTTGGTGGCGGCTATTACCG